>Ga0302325_10002221_pt1 | contig 47526 bp, 42 predicted proteins | sample Palsa_T0_2_FD_201948 | JGI IMG/M metagenome (GOLD analysis project Ga0302325, IMG submission 201948) | Peat permafrost microbial communities from Stordalen Mire near Abisko, Sweden - Palsa_T0_2 | ecosystem: Environmental > Terrestrial > Soil > Palsa > Peat permafrost | place: Sweden: Abisko...
CAGGCTCCACTTTTCTCCTGCTTGCATGCGGATGATCAATTCCCAGCATGACGGATCGCCCCTCCAGGCTCATCTTGTATGAGAAACGAACGCCCGCTCCAGGCTCATCTTGCATGAGATAAGACTCGATGGGCATAAGATCTCTCTTCTGAAAAATGCTGGCACGGCCGCTATTTACATCGTCCGCGTTACCGTACCATAATGGCACGCATGACGAAGGTCATGCTGTGGATGGTCGCTCTGGCAGTGTTGCCCCAAGGCGCCTTGCTCGCACAAAACTTAACCGGAACCTGGCAGGGCTCGTTGCAGGTTCAACCGGAGACACTTCGAATTGTGATCAAGATCTCGCGCGCGGATGACGCGAGCCTGAAGGCTGTCCTGTACCGCATCGACCAAGGGTGGCGGCCCATCGAAGCCAGCCTGATGACGCAGCAGGGTTCCATCGTAAAAATGACCATCGCTCCAATTTTGGCCGGCTACGAAGGGAAACTGAGTGCGGACGGAAACTCCATCGTGGGAACGTGGACCCAGGGAGGCACGCCCGCGCCCCTGAATCTGGCGCGTGCCACTCCCGAAACCGCGTGGACGATTCCGGATCCACCCTCGGCCGCTGCCCCCTCGCGGAGGGGCCGGGACTACGGCCGCTCGATGGTGATTACGCAGCAGGGCATCGCAGCCACGAGCCAGGTACTGGCGTCGCAGGCGGGCGCGCAGATCCTCGCGCGCGGTGGTTCGGCAGTCGACGCCGCCATCGCCGCCAACGCGGTGTTGGGTCTCACGGAGCCAATGATGACCGGTATCGGGGGCGACCTTTTCGTTATGTACTGGGACGCGAAGTCCGGCAAGCTCACCGGACTGAATGCTTCCGGCCCCGCGCCCAAAGGCCTCACGCCGGACTTCCTCGCAAAGCAGGGTGCTAAGAAGATGCCCGCTCACGGCATTAACTCCGTCACAGTTCCAGGCGCTGTCGATGGCTGGCGGAAGATGCACGAGAGGTTCGGCAAACTACCGTGGAGAGACCTTTTCGATGCCGCCATCGTTTACGCCGAGCAGGGATTCCCCGTAGCCGAGGGCATCGATGCGGGCTGGGCGTCAGAGGGGACGGCGCGCGCACTGAAGGAAAATCCGGAGTCGTCGCGCGTGCTGCTGCCGGGCGGCAAAGCTCCGGCCACGGGCCAGGTATTTCGCAACCCCGATCTCGCCCGCGCCTATCGTCTGATCGCCGAGAAAGGTCCCGAGGCCTTCTACAAAGGCGAGATTGCACAGTCGATCGTCAAAACCTCGCAGCGCCTCGGCGGCGTCATGACGATGGACGACTTGGCGGCCTATTCCTCCGAGTGGGTGGAACCGATCTCGATTGACTATCGCGGCTGGAAGGTCTACGAACTGCCGCCCAACGGCCAGGGCATGGCCGCGCTCGAAATGCTGAACATCATGCAGACAAGGCAGCCCGCCGCCGGTGGCGCCTTCAGCGCCGAAGAGATGCACAAGCGGATTGAGGCGATGAAATTGGCGTACTCCGACGTGCACCGCTATGTGGCCGACCCGCGAACGTACGATTCGCCCGTCGCCCAGTTGCTGTCGAAGGAATACGCGATGAAGCGTGCGGCGCTGATCGATTGGAACCGGGCCAACTGCGATGTCGTGCCGGGCGATCCCGTCGGCAGCAACACGACATATCTGACGGCTGTCGACAAAGACGGCAACATCGCCAGTTGGATTCAGAGTATTTCCGGGGCCTTCGGTTCGCGTGTGATGATCGAGGGGATGGGCTTCATCCTGCAGAATCGCGCGGCCGGCTTCACTCTCGAAAAGGACCACCCGAACGTCCTCGCCGGAGGCAAGCGTCCGTTCCATACCATCATCCCGGCTTTTATGGAAAAGGGCGACCAACACATAGGCTTCGGCATCATGGGCGGTCCGGCGCAGCCCATGGCGCATGCGCAGTTCGTCTCCAACTACGTCGATTTCGGGATGAACCTCCAAGAGGCGGTGGAAGCCCCGCGCTTCTTTAAGAACGGCCCGGCGGGATGCGATGTCTCGATCGAATTCCGCGTGCCGCCCGCCACGCTGCAGCAGCTTTCCGAGCGCGGACACATCGTCCGCATGCTCCGCGAATACGATGACATTACGGGACGCGGCCAAGCCATACTGCACAACTCGAATACCGGCACGAACTATGCGGCATCCGACCCGCGCGCCGATGGCGCGGCGGTCCCGGAGCCGGTGGTGGCAAAGAAATAGCTTGCTGCAATACTAACCGGATCATCCCTGTCTCCCGGGCAGTTGCGGAAGTCCTGGCGATCTGCGCCGTTCTTCTCATCCGCCGAGGCCATTGCGGCATAATGAGACATCCGCGGTAACTTATATCGGAGCTTCGGTGACGCCCGGCCAAAACATTTCGCACTACCGGATTATCGAGAAACTCGGCGGCGGTGGCATGGGCATTGTATATCGCGCCGAGGACTTGAAACTCGGCCGCGAAGTCGCCCTGAAATTCCTGCCGGAGGAAATGACGCGGGACCGCGTGGCGCTCGAACGCTTCGAGCGGGAAGCGCGCGCCGCGGCGGCCATCAATCATCCGAACATCTGTACCCTCTACGAAGTCGGCGAGCATGACGGCCATCCTTTCCTGGCGATGGAACTCCTGGAGGGCGCTACGCTGAAGCACCGCATCGGAAGCAAGCCAGTGCCGCTCGAATCGCTGCTCAACTGGGCCATCCAGATCGCCGAGGGCCTGGACGCAGCCCACGCGCGCGGCATTGTGCATCGCGACATCAAGCCGGCGAATCTTTTCATTACGACCGGCGGCCTTGCCAAGATTCTGGATTTCGGTCTGGCAAAGCTGGCCGGTTGCAAAGCTGACGCAGCCGCGGCGGCACCCGAACAGACGGCCACCCTCGCGGCGGATATACTGACGACGCCAGGCACGGCGGCGGGTACCCCCGGCTACATGTCGCCCGAGCAGGTGCGCGGCGCCGAACTCGACGCGCGCACCGACCTTTTCAGCTTTGGCGTAGTACTTTACCAGATGGCGACCGGCCGCATGCCCTTCCAGGGCAAAACGTCCGCTGATGTGATCGGCGCGATACTGCATCACATACCGGAACCGGCGTCACAGATGAATCCGGAGATACCGTCGAAACTAGACGACATCATTGCGCGAGCGATCGAGAAAGACCGCGATGTGCGCTATCTGAGCGCCGCCGATCTGCGGGCGGAACTGAAGCGTCTGAAGCGCGACATGGATTCGGGCAAATCACACCCTGTAATCGCACCAGGCTCCGCCGTCCCTGTCGTGCCCGTTCCCCGCAAACGACGCTGGCCCTATGCAATAGCCGCTACTGTGATCTTTGTGGGAGTTGCCTTGTTTTGGCTCGGCCGGCCGCTGCCGCCCCCGCGAATCACGAATACGGTCCCGATCAGCAACGATGGCCGGACGAAATACCCGCCGCTGCTCACCGATGGCTCACGGGTGTTTTTCAATTCCCCCAACTTCGAGGTTTATCAGGTATCGGTGAGCGGAGGCGAGTCGGTCGCTCTGCCCATCCCGGTAAAGAATGCCTCCCTGCTGGGCATTTCTCCGGATCGCACGGAGATGTTACTGTGCCGGTATACGATTTTCAACCAGCCTTGTGAACTTTGGGTAGCACCGCTGCTGGGGGGCTCCGCGCGTCGACTGGGCGATCTTGCGGCGTCGGGCACATTTGCCGCGGACATGGGGCCGCGTCCAGGTGGCATGGCCGCCTGGTCTCCCGATGGCCAGCAGATCGTTTATGCGAGGAACAAGGAGCTGCATATCGCACGCAGCGACGGGACGGAAGTCCGCAAGCTGGCAACGATTGCAGGCGATCCTCTTTTTGTGCGCTGGTCGCCCGACGGAAGCAGCGTGCGCTTCACAGTTGTGGCGGGCGGCGGCTACTCCCTTTGGGAAGCACGGATTGATGGAAACCGCGCGTATCCGCTGCTTCCCGGCTGGAATCCTTCATCGTCGTTTGCCTGCTGCGGTAACTGGACACCAGATGGCAAGTATTTCGTTTTCGAAGCGAGCAGGAAGGGCCCCCCCAATATCTGGGCCCTCCGCGAGAAACGGCGATTTCGGCGGGCCGATCCCGGACCGTTCCAGTTGACCAACGGCGCGCTGCCGGCGCTTTTCCCGGTTCCCAGCGCCGACGGCAAGCGCTTGTTTTACGAAGGTTACCAGCCTCGCAGCGAATTCCTCCGTTATGACCTGAAATCCGGCCAACTGGTTGCCGAATTCGGCGGGATATCGGGGACTGACCTCGAATTCTCAAAGGATGGGAAATGGGTTGTCTACGTTTCGGTGCCGGGCTTATCGCTTTGGCACAGCGCGGTTGATGGCAGTCAGCGCCTGCAGATTACTTCACCTCCGATTCTGGCCCATATGCCTCGCTGGTCTCCGGATGGGAGGCAGATTGCATTTTCTGGAGGGACCTCCGGGAACCCTTCCAGGATTTATGTTGTGTCCATGGATGGCGGCGCCCTCAGACAGGTAACCAACGGAGAGAGCGGGACAGAGGGCGACGGTGACCCATCCTGGTCACCGGACGGAGGGTCACTGGCCTTCGGTTGTGCCTGTGCCGGTCGAGAGCTGGCCAGCGCGCCATCCATTCATGTGGTGGATCTAAAAACCAGTCGCATCTCAGCCCTGCCGGGTTCGGAGGGGATGTGGTCACCCCGCTGGTCGCCCGATGGACGATTCATTGCGGGTCCCGCCAGGTCTGATTCGAAGATCGTACTTTACGATTTTCAGACGCACAAGCAGGTCGAGGTTTCGGGCGGGCGGAGCGGTTTTCCGGGCTGGTCCCTGGATGGTGAGGATCTGTTCTACATGACCTTCGGTGACGATGCGTCCTGGTGGAGGGTGCGCATGCGCGACCGGAAGACAGAGCGCCTCGCAGCCTTGAAGGATATACGGGTGGACCCCTGGTTCGCACCGGCTCCCAACAATTCCCTCATCACCGCGCGTAACGTCGGCGCCAGCGAGATCTACGCCCTCGACTGGGAAGCGCCATAAGCTTTCAGTATCTGGCCGCCAGGAGGTACACGATGCGCAAAGAATTGTCGATCGCAGCGGGACTCGTCGCCGCGGTACTGAGCGGGCGAATGCCGGCCGCCGAGGATGTGTCTGCAATTCTTGAACGCCAGACCCAGTCCATGCTCGATGCCATATCAGCGGGATCTTCCACCATCTGGGATCGCTATCTCGACCCTGAGGCCGTTTACACCGCCGAAGACGGCACCGTGTCTACGAAGGCGCAGTTGGTCGAGCAGATTAAGCCCTTGCCGCAAGGCGTTTCCGGAGAGCTTAAGGCAACTGATTTCCGCGCTACGGTCCTCGGAGACGTCGCTTTGGCTACATACGTCGCGGACGAACACGAGGTTTTCTATGGGCATCAACTGCACTGCCAGTACCGCACCACCGATACCTGGCGGAAGACCAGCGACGGATGGCGGCTGATCGGATCGCAGGTGCTTGCGTTGCGCACCGACCCGCCTGCCATCACGCTATCCGGGCAGCAGATGGCCGAATACGTTGGCCACTACACCCTGGGCCCGACGAAAGTCTACGAGGTCCGCATGAAGGATGGCGGCCTCGAGGGGCAGGAGTCCGGGCGGCCGGCGGAGGTTCTGCGGGCCGAGCTTGCCGACCTACTCTTCGTCCCCGGCAAACCGCGCTATAGAAAAGTTTTCCAGCGTGGGCCCGGCGGTCGCATCACGGGTTTTGCGGAGCGCCGCGAAGCCTGGGATTTGGTCTGGATGCGATTGCCGTAGCCGGAGCCCTTAGCCGGAGCCAGTGTCCGGTCCGGTACGCGAATCATGCCCGATTGGCGCTAACGTCCGTAGCCGCCCAAGCGTCTACCTTTTGAGTGCCGCTTGACCGGCGGCGACCGCTAATTATATCCTTGGGATCGATCCGGTATCCGTTAGGAATCCGTCATGCTGCAACGGTCTTCAATTCTCTTCCTCTTTTTCAGCTCCCTGACGCTCGCCCAGCAAATCGGCTCGGTGGGCGATTGGCCGGATTGGCGCGGACCCGATCGCGATGGTATCTCCCGCGAGAAGGGCCTGCCCGAGAAGTGGTCGCTCGACGGCCAGAACCTGGCCTGGAAGGCGCCCTACGGCGGCCGCTCGACTCCGGTCGTGCTCGGCGATCACCTGTATCTTGAGAACACCGCCGGCAAGGGCGAAACCGAGCAGGAACGCGTCCTGTGCTTCAACGCCGACACCGGCAAGCTGCTCTGGGAGTACAAGTTCAGCTTGTTTCAAAGCGATGTGCCGGCACACCGCGTGGGCTGGGCGTCGCCTGCGGCCGATCCCGAAACCGGCAACGTCTACAGCTTCGGCGTCAACAACCTTTTGACCGCGCTTTCCAAAGACGGCAAGAAGCTGTGGGAGCGTTCCATCACGGAAGAGTTTTCACCGTTCACCACGCACGGCGGCCGCACCGTCTCGCCGCTCATCGATGGAAACCTGGTGATCGTCAGCACGCCCACGTCCACCTGGGGCACGCAGGCCAACCGCGCGCAGCGCTTTATCGCGCTCGACAAGCGCACCGGCGACATCATATGGATCAGCACTCCGGGCGGGCGCCCGTATGACACCAGCTACGCGGCTCTGAATATCGTCACCATTAATGGCACGCGCCTGCTGGTCACCGGTGGATCCGACGGCGCGGCGCTGGCCATGAAGCCCCAGACCGGCGAGCCTGTGTGGAACCTGGTGATCGCCAAGCGCGGACTGAACACCGGCATCGTGGTAAACGGCAACTATGCCATCGTGTCCCATGGCGACGAAAACCTGGACAGCAACGAGATGGGCATGATCCTGGCTTTCGACGCCACGCGCAAAGGCAAGCTCGGCAAGGATGCCATCAAGTGGTCGGTCCCGGGATTCTTGGGCGGCTTCTCCTCGCCGGTGATCGATGGAGATCGCATCTACCAGGCCGACAACGGCGGTAATCTATTCGCCTTCGATGTCGAGACGGGCCACCAGCTTTGGAAGCAAAATCTAGGCACGGTGCAGAAAGCGTCGACGGTGTTTGGCGATGGCAAGATCTATATCGGCAGCGAGAGCGGCAAGTTTTATATCCTGCGCCCGCACGCCGACCGCTGCGAGGTACTGAGTGAGGTCGAGCTGCCGCTCAGCGATCAGGGCCTGGTCTCTCAAAAGATTCCCGAGCCCGTGGTGGCCGCCGCGGCGGTGGCGCGCGGACGCGTTTACTTCGTTTCGAGCGACGAGTTATACGCCATCGGCCCGAAGAAGACGCAAGGCCAGCCGTGGAAGCCGGTAATACCGGTCGTGGAACCTGGACAGGGCGAGCCTGCCTGGGTGCAGGTTGCGCCCACTGAGCTGGTGCTCAAGCCCGGCGACACGGTGCAGTTGCACGCGCGGCTCTACGACGCGGCGGGCCGTTTTCTACGGGAAGACCAGGCTGTCTGGTCGCTCGATCATCTGAAGGGCACGGTGACCGACGGCCGGTTCGCCGTGGCTCCCGACAATATCGGGCAGGCCGGATTGATCAAGGCCACTGTCGGAAGTATCAGCGGCGAAGCCCGCGCCCGCGTGATTCCACCGCTGCCCTGGAACGAGACGTTCGACTCCTACGCGGTCGGGAGCCTGCCGCCGCAGTGGGTCAGCGCCCAGGCCGGCCGTTTTCAAGTGAGCGAGCTGGATGGCCAGAAGGTGCTCGAAAAGCTTCCCACCGAGACCCTGTTCAAACGTATACGAGTCTTCATGGGACCGTCCGACTGGTCGAATTATACCGTGGAGTCCGACATACGCATCACCGAAAAGCGCCGCCAGATGGGCGATGCAGGCATCGTCGCGCAGCGCTATACGCTGGTGGCGTTCGGCAACAACCAGCGGCTGGAGATGAATTCCTGGCAGCCGGAGATCGCGCGCGCCGCTTCCGCTCCGTTCGCCTGGAAACCGGACACCTGGTATCGCCTCAAGCTGCGCGTCGAAAACATGCCCGACGGAAAGACGCGCATTCAGGGCAAAGCCTGGGCCGTCGCCGAGCCCGAGCCGGACGGCTGGCTGATCGATAAAATCGATCCGATTCCCAACAAACAGGGCAGTCCCGGCATCTTCGCCGACGCCCAGTTTGGAGTGTACTTCGATAATTTTAAAGTGACGCCAAACCAATGAAACGCGCCATCCTGCTCTCTTCCGCCGGTCTGTTCGCCACGCTCTGGCTGTTGTTCGCGTCCGACCCCGGCTCGGGCGATTGGCCCATGTGGGGCGGAACGCCCGACCGCAATATGATCTCGTCGATGAAAGGTATTCCCACCACCTGGGACATCCAGACGAAGAAGAACGTCAAGTGGATGGCGCAGCTCGGTTCGCAGAGCTATGGCAATCCCGTGGTGTCCGGAGGGCAGGTGTATGCCGGCACCAATAACGAGCTGGTGCGCAACCCCAAGGAGCCCGGCGATCGCGGCGTGCTGATGTGCTTCCGCGAATCAGACGGCAAGTTCCTCTGGCAGCAGGCCAATGAGAAACTGGCGGCAGGGCGCGCGCTCGACTGGCCGTTCCAGGGAGTCTGCTCCTCGCCGCTGGTGGAAGGCGACCGCCTCTATTATGTTTCCAACCGCTGCGAGCTGGTCTGCCTGGATACCCACGGCGACGGCAACGGTGGAGCGAAGGTGATCTGGAAGTTCGACATGATCGAGGAGGTGGGCTCGTCGCCGCACAACATGTCCAACTCCTCGCCGGTCTCCTACGGCGATCTGGTCTTCGCCGGCACCGCCAACGGTCAGGATGAGAGTCATGTCCATATTCCCTCGCCGCGCGCGCCATCCATGATTGCGGTGAACAAGCAGACGGGCAAGCTGGTGTGGGAAGTGAACAACGTGGGCGAACGCATCCTGCATGGACAGTGGTCGTCGCCGTCGGTCGGCAAGATCGGCGATGTGGTGCAGGTGGTGATGGGCGAGGGCGATGGCTGGGTGCGCGGCTACGAGGCCCTGACCGGCAAGAAGTTGTGGGAATTCGACATGAATCCCAAGGACTCGGTGTGGCCCAAGACTCGCAACGAGGTGATCGCCACGCCGGTGATTTGGGAGAACAAGGTGATCATCGCCAACGGCCAGGACCCCGAGCACGGCGAGGGAGTCGGACACTTATACGCCATCGATGCCACCAAGCGCGGGGATATCACCCAAAGCGGCCGTGTCTGGCAGTACGACAAGATTCGGCGCTCGATCTCCACCGGCGCCATTTACAACGGGCTGCTGTTCTATTCCGACTTCAGCGGCTTCCTGCATTGTCTCGATGCGAATACCGGAAAAGAGTATTGGACGCACGACCTGCTGGCGGCCGTGTGGGGCTCGCCGATGGTGATCAACGGCAAGGTCTACTTGGGTGATGAGGATGGCGATGTCGTGGTAATGGAGGCCGCCAAGGAGCAGAAGCTGATCTCGCAAATCAACATGGGCAGCTCCGTGTATGCGACCGTGGTTCCCGCCAACGGTGTGCTGTTCATCATGAACCGTAATCAGCTCTGGGCGCTTTCGGAGAATAAGTAACGTTCACCTTCGACATTCGCACCAGAGTGGTCTTCGGTGAGGCGCGCTTCCAGGAAGTGGGGGCGCTGGCGCGAGACTTAGGCTTCACCCGCGCCTTGCTGGTAGCCGATTCGGGCATGCGGGCCGCCGGGTACGTGGCGCAAGCTCTCGCGCTGCTTTCCGCGGCCGGCATCGAAGCCTTCCCTTTCCACGAATTCTCCTCGAATCCCGACACCGCGATGATCGAAGCCGGCCGCTTATTTGCGTCGACGCGCTCCGTAGACTCGCTCGTCGGCCTGGGCGGCGGCAGTTCGCTCGACTGCGCCAAGGGCATCAACTTCGTGCTGACCAATGGCGGCAATATGCGCGACTATTGGGGGTTCGGCAAAGCCTCCCGGCCAATGCTGCCCATGATCGCCATTCCGACCACCGCCGGCACGGGCAGCGAGGCGCAAAGCTACGCGCTGATCTCCGATGCCGTGACGCACGTGAAGATGGCTTGCGGCGATCCCAAAGCCGCCTTTCGCGCGGCGATCCTTGATCCCCTTCTCACCCGCTCGCAGCCGCGCGAAGTCAGCGCCATGGCCGGCTACGATGCCATCTCGCACGCGGTAGAGAGCTACGTGACCACGCGGCGCACCCCGGCTTCGGTGGGTTTCGCACATGAAGCCTGGCGGTTGCTGGCGGCGAATTTCGAGCGCGTGCTGCGCGATCCGTGCGACCTGGAAGCGCGTGGCGCCATGCTGCTGGGCGCGCACTTCGCCGGTATCGCCATCGAAAATTCCATGCTCGGCGCCACCCACGCCTGCGCCAATCCGCTTACGGCGCACTATGGCACGACACACGGCATAGCAATTGCTGTGCTGCTGCCGCACGTGGTGCGCTGGAACCAGACGGCGGCGGACGATCTTTACCGCGAGCTTGGCGAAGACGATCTGGCGGATCGGCTCGCGCGCCTGGCGGATATGGCTGGGCTACCCGGCCGTCTGCGAGATCTGAAGGTTCCGGCGGATGCGCTTCCCGGTTTGGCTGAGGAGGCGGCGACGCAATGGACCGGTCGGTTTAATCCGAGACCGTTCGGGGCCGCCGGGGCGATGGAAATCTATCAGTCTGCGTATTAGCGAGAATGCCATCGGAATCGAGTAACGCGATGCGATATCCAGCGCGTACTATATTGCGGGTTATGGCATCGAGTGCGCGTTGAAGGCTTGCATCGCTAAAAGGACAAATCAGGACGATTTTTCTCCAAGGGACGCGGCTCGGCATTACATGCACGACATTCCGAAATTGTTGGATAGCGCCGGCCTCGGCTCGGCCTTCGAACAAGAGGCTGGGCAGGATGCGATTTTCAGAGCAAATTGGGCTACCGTGAAAGACTGGACTGAACAGACGCGGTATCAAAGCCGTGGACAACGGTAAGCGGAGGAGCTTCTAGCCGCCACTAACGATCCTCAGCATGGGGTGCTTCAATGGTTAACACGAAATTGGTAGAAGGACTCATTACAGATGGAGCGAGACTTCTGTGCGAACTCGACCGGCAGGGCTTTCCCGTGGAGTCGATGTTTTGGAGTCATCTGCCGGATCAGGACTATTGGCGGCTGGTAATCGGCTCACCTATCGTCTCAAAGCAGGGCGGCATGGCCGCATACCGGCGGCTGGGTGCGTTGTTGCAAGGGATCGAATTGGCTGGAATCACGCTGGAGGACATTTCCTTGCTCGATTCGGATTCGGGGGAATTCCAGTCCTTCGTTTCCTTGGCCAGCGCGTCGAGCCGGCTTGCGGCCGGAGCGGAATGGCTCGAGTTCGAGGAGGCCATTGTTTACCGATGGACAGGTGCAGCAGTCAAGGGAGAACTGACTTGCGAAGCGTCTCTCGGTGAACTGGACCAAATCTGGCAAAACGAGAGAAAGATCCTGAATCTCCCGGCGCTCCTGATCACCCTGGAGCAACGGCAAGTTACGCTGCGATTTCATCCACAACATGGGCCGCGCAAGGAAAGGGAAATCGAGAACGTTAGGTTTAACTTTGCGAGCGCATTGCGCCAAACGCGCTCAGATTGCCAGGTAAACTGGCTTTAGGCTGCATCCATTCGCTTCTGAGTGTGTCCAACGGACTCACCGACTCCGCCCTCAGTGCCGGGACCGCGCTGGCAGCCAGACAGACTATTGCCAGCACCGCGGCAGCGCCCGCGATAGTAGTCGCATCCATCGGGCGAACACCGAACAACTGATTCTGGATGAGGCGGCCCAGCGCCCACGACACGGGAATTGCCGCCGCCAGGCCGGCCAACGCCAACGCCGCCGCCTCGCGGACAATTAATCCTCCCGCCGACCACCGCGGCGCTCCGAGAGCGAGCCGTATTCCAATCTCCTTGGCGCGGCTCGCAGCCGAGAACGACAGTACGCCGTAGAGTCCGATCATCGCCAGTAACGTGGCCACCAACGCGAATGCTCCGGCCAGCGCCGCCAGCATTCGCTCGTTGGTCAGCATGCGATCGAGTTGGTCGTCAATGGTGCGCAGTGAGAGAATCGCCAGCGCGGGATCGATCCGGCCCACCGCCGCTCGGATCGACCGGGCCGCCGCTTGCGAGGAGCTACGGGATCGCACGTAGAACGTTCCTCCTCCCACGCCACCCTCCCACAGTGGGAAAAAGACTTCCGCCTCCGGTTTGCGCAGGCCGTAGTCGTGGAAGCTCCGGACCACTCCCACAATCTCCGTGCCCGCCACCGTGTCGGGTTTATCGCCGATGCCCAAACGCGCCCCCAGCGGATCGCTGTCTTTCAAATACTGTTTGACGAATTCCTGATTGACGATCGCCGACCGCGCCGCGCCATTACCGTCGTCGCGGTAGTCCCGCTCATTGAAATCGCGGCCTCTCGAAACCGGCACTCCCAACGCTTCAAAAAAGCCCGGGCTGATCGCGTTCATGGGCAGGTCGTCGGTGACGATCCGCTGTCGGGACTGGACTGTAACGGGATTGTTCCACCCTCCTCCTCGCAGGATTCCAGAGCCGGCGACTCCCGCTTGCTGCACTTCGGGAAGTCCCTGGACCGCTGCCAGCAGTCGCCGCATCAGCGGCTTCGACTTTGCAGAGGCATATCCGTCGCTCAGCGGGTCGACTTGAAACGTCAGAAGGTTAGTCGTGGGAAAGCCGGGCCCCTGGGTCCGCAGGGTTGCCAGCGTGCGTGCGAAGAGGCCCGCGCCAATCAGAAGAATCAACGCCAGCGCGAATTGGCCGACCACCAGCGCTTTCCTCAGTCCAAGGCCTCCCGCCACGGCCCCCGACTGCTGTTTCAGTGCGGTCACGGGCTGTATGGAGGTCGCATAGAGCGCGGGCGCGCTGCCGCAAACCAGCGCGGTGATCGCGGTGATCGCCAACGCAAACAACAGCACGCGCAGGTCAAGATTCGCGCTCAAAGCGACGCCCGCCGCGTCCTGGCGGGGGAGAAAGGACAGCATGGCGCGGCTCACCAGAGGAGCAAGCAGAACGCCCAGAACGCATCCGGCCGCGGCGAGCAAAGCGCTCTCGACGAGTTGCTCCGCCAGGATGCGCCGGCCGGAGGCGCCCAGAGCAGCCTTCAGAGCGGTCGTCCGGCGCCGGCCAAGCGCCTTGGCCAGTGAAAGATTGGCGACGTTCAGGCACGCCAGCAGGAGGATCAAAGCCGTCGCCGCCAGCAGAATCAGCATCGGCTGTCGAACACTGATCCGCAGGTCCGATCGTCCCTGTGCGGCGGGAAGGACGTCGAGCCGCGATGCCATGTACTCCTTCAACTGTGCATCCGTCACGCGAGGCCAACCTTCGCGTTTGGTATCCGCCAGCAGGTACGCCTTGAACCATGGCTGGAGTCGCGCTTCTGCTTGCTGGCGGCTGATTCCCGGCTTCAGGCGGCCAAAAATGTGCAGCCACATCGTTCGCCGATCGAAGAGCGCGTCCCAGCCAGGCGTGGCCTGCCGCTTCATCATCACCGGGATCCAGATCACGGGCACCGTGCCCCAGTCAACACCGTGAAACCCCTGCGCGGCAACCCCGATAACGGTCATCGGGAAGCTGTTCACCAGCACTCGTTTCCCAAGGATTCCCCGATCCGTGCCCAACCGGTTCCGCCAGTAATCGTAGGAGAGCACAACTACCGGATGGGCATCCGGCTGCAGGTCGTCTGTGTCACCGATGAGCCGGCCGAGCGCGGGTTCGACGCCCAGCGTTGGAAAGTAAGAGCCGGAAACAATTTCCGCGCTGACAGGCTCCGATTGGCCGCCAGCCGACAGATGAACGTCCGTCGGGTGACGCGCAAAGATATCTTCGAAAACATCGTTCTCCTTGCGCAGATCTCGATAGAACGGGTGCGTAAAGAGATTGTCGCTGCCCACGCCGCCGCCCACGAATTCGCCGTGCCAGTTGAGCAGGACGAGTTGTTCGGGATCTCTGACCGGGAGCGCTCGCAACAGGGCCTGGTCCGCCAGGGAGAAGATGGCTGTGTTGACGCCAATACCCAGCGCAAGTGACAGGACCACCGTCGCCGTGGAAACTCGGGAACTCATGGCTTGGCGCAAAGCGTACCGGACGTCTCTGGCCAGGTGGTCGAGCCACATCCAACGGCGCGACTCGTAATGCCGTTCGCGACTACCGGTTAAGTTTCCGAAGGCGCGACGGGCGGCGGCGATAGCCTCCTCCCGGTCCATGCCTTCCTCTATCAGTCGGTCCACCTCGATTTGGAGGTGGGCCTGGATCTCCCTGTTGAAATCCTGGTCCCCGCGATTACGTTGGGTTGGCATCCGACCCAAGTATAGAAAGTTCTTGGGTTGAATGTCAACCCAAAGACGGGTTTCAGCCGAACGAACTGCCTTACGATTTCGCCGTACCCGAAGTTGGCGAGCGGCGCACGCCTGTGCTAAGCTGTTGGCTTAAAAGCGTCTGTTCTGCTCTCTCCGCCAATCTAAATGGAAACAACCTTGCACGCCTTGAGGGAGATTTTGCTGCGGGCGATCCCTACCTTCCTGCTCGTCTTCCTGCTGCATTTCTATCTCAAGTACATGTTCTTTAGGCCTCTCGAAAAGGTGCTGCGCGCCCGCTACGAGGCCACTGAAGGCGCCCAAAAGCGCGCCGCCGAAAGCTTGCAGAAGGCCGCTGACCGGACCGCCGAATATGAAGCCGCCCTGCGCGCCGCGCGCGCCGAGGTCTATCAGTCGCAGGAGCAGTTGCATCACCGCTTGCAGGAGGAGCACGCCGCCCAGATCCAGGCCGCTCGCGAACAGGCCGATGCCGCCCTCCGCGAAGCCAGGGAGGAACTGGCCGCCGAAGTCCTCCAGGCTAAGGCAGGCCTGGCCGCACAGAGCGATGCGCTCGCCGGCCAGATCGCCGATGCCATCCTGAACCGGGGCGCCGTCGCATGAAGCGGCTCGTCCTTTGCGCCGGTCTGCTGTTCGCGGCGCTGCCGGTCTTCGCGCAAAAACACGAAACCGAAGCGCAGAAACTCGAGGAATCCCAAGGCGTCACCGAACACGGCAACCTGGTGCTTTGGGGATGGATCAACTTCGTCCTGCTGGTCGTCGGCCTCGGCTACATCCTCAAGAAGAACGCCGGCCCGTATTTCGCGCAGCGCTCGCAGCAGATTCGCAAGGGCATGGTCGATGCCGACCGGGCTCGCGCGGAAGCGGATGCCAAGGTGGCGGAAGTGGATCGCCGCCTCGCCAATCTCGCAGCCGAAATCGAGAGCTTGCGCCGCGAGGCCCACGAGCAAGGCAGAGCCGAAGCCCACCGCATACGCCTCGAAGCGGCCGCGGAGATGGCCAAGATCCAGACCCGCACCGTCGAGGAGATCGCCGCCGCGGGCAAAGCCGGCCGCTTGGACCTGCGCCGCTACTCCGCCGGCCTCGCTCTGAGCCTCGCCGAAACCAAGATTGCGGCCCGCCTGTCGCCGCAAGTCCAGGACAGCCTGGTGAACGGTTTCGTGGCCCACCTGGCCCATATGCCGCTCCACGTCGAGAACAACTAGAATATGACGCATTCCGCACTCGCTTCCCGATACGCCAGCGCCCTGGTGGATGTGGCGACCGGCCCCAGGTCAGGCGTGGACCCGGACCAGGTGTTGCGCGATCTGCGGAGCTTCGCGGAAGTCTTCACCGGTTCGCCGGAATTGCGCAACGCCCTGACTTCGCCCTCCGTGCCTCCGGCTCGCAAGCGCGCCGTGGTCGGACGCATCGGCGAAAAGCTGGGCATCTCGCGAATCGCGCGCAACTTCTTGTTCGTGCTGAGCGACCGCCGGCGCATCGCCATGCTCAATGAGGACCTGGAAGCTTTCGAGCTGCTGCTCGATGAACGTCTGGGTTTCACTCGCGCCGAAGTCAGCTCGGCCGGCGAATTGAATCAGCGTCAGCGTGACGCCGTCGCACGCCAGTTCGAGCATCTTACCGGCAGAAAGATGCGCATGCGTTTCGCGGTGGATGGCGGCCTGCTCGGCGGCCTGGTGGCTCGCATCGGCTCCACCGTTTACGATGGCTCCGTGCGCGGCCAGCTGGAGGCGCTCGGAAAGCGCCTGCTATCGGAATGACGCCGAATCGCACGGAATAACCGGCAATAAAGAGGTCTTATGGCTCAAATTCGAGCGGACGAAATTACGACTCTTCTCCGCCAGGAGATTGAAAACTACGAAGGCGCGATCGACGTCTCCGAAGTCGGATCGGTGATCTCGATCGGCGACGGCATCGCCCGCATACACGGCCTGGAAAAAGTGATGTCTGGGGAATTGATCGAATTCCCCCACGACGTGGCGGGCATCGCCATGAACCTCGAAGAGGATCAGGTGGGAGCCGTGCTGTTGGGCGACGCCATTGAAATCAAGGAAGGCGACCAGGTGCGCCGCACCGGCCGCATCATGTCGGTGCCCGTCGGCGAAGCTATGATCGGGCGCGTGGTCAACGCGCTGGGCCAGCCTATCGACGACAAGGGCCCCATCGCCACCACGCAGTTCAACGCCATCGAGCGTCCGGCGCCCGGCGTCGTCGATCGCCGCCCGGTGAAAGAGCCTCTACAGACCGGCATCAAGGCCATCGACGCCATGATCCCCATCGGCCGCGGGCAGCGCGAGCTGATCATTGGAGATCGCCAGACCGGCAAGACCGCCATCGCTCTCGACACCATCATCAATCAGAAAGGCGGCGACGTCATTTGCATCTATGTCGCCATAGGCCAGAAGCGCTCCACCGTCGCCCAGGTGGTCAAAATTCTGGATGATGCCGGCGCTATGGATTACAGTATCGTAGTCCTGGCTTCCGCCTCCGACCCCGCGTCCATGCAGTATCTGGCGCCCTACGCCGGCTGCGCCATCGGCGAATACTTCCGCGACACCAAGCGCCACGCGCTGTGCGTCTATGACGACCTTTCCAAGCACGCCGCCGCGTACCGCGAGATTTCACTGCTGCTGCGGCGCCCGCCCGGCCGCGAGGCTTTCCCCGGCGATGTCTTCTACCTCCATAGCCGCCTGCTCGAGCGCGCCGCCAAGCTCAACGACGAAAACGGCGGCGGCTCGCTCACCGCGCTGCCCTTTATCGAAACGCAGGCCGGCGACGTTTCCGCCTACATTCCGACCAACGTTATCTCCATCACCGACGGCCAGATCTATCTCGAATCCGATCTGTTCAATTCCAACGTGCGCCCGGCCATCAATGTCGGCATCTCGGTCAGCCGCGTGGGAGGCAGCGCACAGATCAAGGCCATGCGCCAGATCGCCGGCACCCTGCGCCTGGATATGGCCCAATACCGCGACCTGGCCGCCTTCGCCCAGTTCGGCTCCGACCTCGATAAATCCTCGCAGGCGCAGCTCAATCGCGGCAAGCACCTGGTGGAAATTCTCAAGCAGGACCAGTTCCAGCCGCTGCCGATCGAAAAACAAGTGGTCATCATCTTCGCCGGAACGCAGGGTTATCTCGACGATCTGCCGATCGAGCAGGTCCGCAAGTTCGAAGCGGAAATGTACCGCTTCGTGGATAACGCGCATCGCCCGCTGTGGGACAAGATCGTCGAAAAGAAAGCGCTCGACGACGCCCTGCGCGCGGAGATTCACGCGGTGCTGAAGGAATTCAAAGAACGCTTCGTCGGCGAGCAGCAGCCCGCTAAACCCGCGCATGCCTAGCCTCATCGATATTCGCAGGCGCATACGCTCGGTGCGCAACACGCAGCAGATTACCAAGGCCATGAAGATGGTCTCGGCCGCCAAGCTGCGGCGCGCCCAGGATCGCGTGATCGCCTCGCGCCCGTACGGCGCCGCGCTGCGCGGCCTGCTGGCCGACGTGGCCTCGGCGGCCGCGGGCGATGAGAGTGTCGCCGGGCATCCATTACTCGCGCGTAGGCCCGAGCAGCATATTCAACTGGTGCTGATCACCGGGGATAAGGGCCTGGCTGGAGCGTTTAATGCCAGTGTGATCAAAGCCTCCCAGCGCTTCGTCGAGGAACATCATCCCGCCGCCATCGACTTCGAGCTGATCGGGCGCAAGGGCCGCGATTTCTACCGCAAGCGCCAGGTTTCCATCACCGGCGAACATGTGGGCTTGGCCGCCAAAGTACAAAAGGAAGACGCTTCAGCCATTGCCGGAAAACTGATGGAGCGGTTCAAGAACGAAGAAATCGACGCGGTCTACCTGCTGTACAACGAGTTCAAATCGGTGATGTCCCAGAAGGTGGTCATCTCACAGGTATTGCCGGTGGAGCTGCCCAAACAGACCGAACCCGTGGATTTCATCTTCGAGCAGCCGCCGCTGGAGATGCTGGAAAGCCTGCTGCCGCGCTACGTGGAAATCGAAATCTACCGCGCGCTGCTCGAATCCGCCGCGGCCGAGCACGCCGCGCGCATGACCGCCATGGACGCCGCCACCTCCAACGCGTCGGACATGATCGATAATCTGACTCTATATATGAACCGCGTGCGCCAGGCCAGCATCACAAAAGAGATCATCGAAGTGGTCAGCGGCGCCGCCGCCGCGGAGTAAAGGAACCAGGAATCACAGATGGACACAGATAGAAGAGAGTGCGCATGAATAACGGTAACGTTGTAGGCAAGGTAGTCCAGGTAGCCGGGCCGGCCGTGGACTGCCAGTTCCCCGAGGGCCAGATTCCGCTGGTCTACACCGCCATTCGCATCACCAGCGAAGGCTTCGATGTGCCCTTTCCGATCGACATCATCTGCGAAGCCGAGCAGCACATCGGCGAAGGCCGCGTGCGCACGATCGCGCTGCAGCCCACCGAGGGCCTGGTCCGCGGCATGAAAGCCGAAAGTCTCGGCCACCCCGTCGAGGTGCCGGTCGGCAACGAGACCCTGGGCCGGGTCATGAACGTCATCGGTGAGCCCGTGGACAAAATGGGACCGATCAACACCAAGCACCGCTATCCGATTCACCGTCCCGCGCCCTCCTTCGAGGAGCAGTCCACCCGGCAGGAGATGTTCGAGACCGGCATCAAGGTCATCGACCTGATCGAGCCCTATCTGCGCGGCGGCAAAATCGGCCTGTTCGGCGGAGCCGGGGTCGGGAAGACCGTCATTATTCAGGAGCTGATTCACAACATCGCCATGAAGCACGGCGGCGTTTCCGTCTTCTCCGGAGTCGGCGAGCGCACCCGCGAAGGCAACGACCTGTGGCTCGAAATGCAGGAATCCGGCATCGTGGACCCGCACGATTTCACCAAATCCAAGGTGGCTCTGGTCTATGGCCAGATGACCGAGCCGCCCGGCGCGCGCCTTCGCGTAGGCCTCACCGGGCTCACTGTCGCCGAGTACTTCCGCGACGAGCAGGGCCAGGACGTGCTGCTGTTCATCGACAATATCTTCCGCTTCACGCAGGCCGGATCCGAGGTGTCGGCGCTGCTGGGGCGCATGCCCTCCGCCGTGGGATATCAGCCCAATCTGGCCAGCGAAATGGGCGAACTGCAGGAGCGCATCACCTCCACCAAGACCGGGTCGATCACCTCTGTGCAAGCCATTTACGTGCCCGCCGACGACTACACCGACCCGGCGCCGGCCACCGCTTTCGCTCACCTGGACGCCACCACCAACCTCTCTCGCGCTATTTCGGAATTGGGCATTTACCCGGCCGTCGACCCGCTGGCCTCCACTTCGCGCATCCTCGATGCGCGCATTATCGGGCAGGAGCATTACGATTGCGCGCAGCAGGTGAAGGGTGTCCTCCAGCGCTATAAGGACCTCCAGGACATCATCGCCATCCTGGGCATCGACGAGTTGTCCGACGAAGACAAGCTCACCGTGGCCCGCGCGCGCAAGATTCAGCGCTTCCTCTCGCAGCCGTTCAATGTGGCTGAGCAGTTCACCGGGCTGCCGGGCAAATATGTCAAGCTGGCCGACACCATCCGCGGTTTCAAAGAGATTGTGGACGGCAAGCACGACGGCATCCCCGAGCAGGCTTTTTACATGCAGGGGACCATTGAAGACGTTGTCGAGCGCGGCAAGGCGCTGCAGGCGGCATAATTCGCATGGCTGATCTGCTCGCACTCGAAGTGGTGACGCCCGAGCGCCTGCTGGTGCGCGAGGAGGTCGCCACCGTCCAGGCGCCGGCTAAGAACGGCTACCTAGGCGTGTTGCCTGGACACGCGCCGCTGCTGGCCGAGTTGGGCACCGGATTCCTGTATTACGAGGGCGGCGGCGGCCGGCATTATATGGCGGTGCACGGCGGCTTTCTGGAAGTCTTGCAGGATCGCGTGCGAGTGCTGGCGGACGCCGCCGAGCGCGCCGAGGATATTGACGTCCAGCGCGCCAAGGCCGCCATGAAGCGCGCCGAGGAGCAGGTCTTCCATCCCGCACCGGACGTGGATCCGGCCATCGCCCTCGGCGCCATGGCGCGCGCGCAGGCTCGCATCGACGCAGCGGCTCAGAAGCAGCCTGCTTAAAGCGGAGCAGGCCATCGTCGGCTTGGGGGCTTCACCGGCGGGATCGCAGCTCTGCGGTCAGGGGGACTGTTAGCGGTTTGGGCGACGACGCATCAATTTAATGGACCACACCAACGCTTCCCGTAACGCCGTTTATGGTCAACTTCTCGTGTGATCTTCGACTCACGGCGGAAGCCAGCATATCCATACACGCCGAGAACACGGTTTAGCAGCCGAGTAGCGGTTGCGGCGCGGGGAACGCACGTGGAGATGGCCCGGGCCGTGTTCCGTTCGACTCCAGCCTTAGTTCGGCAACTCATTGAACCCACGCCCACTCAGGATCATTGGCACGCACTTTTCCGCCCGCGCTGCTCTGGTTTTTGCCTGCTTCGCAGACGAGACGTGGAAAATGTATGACTTCCTCCGGCCTGGTGTGAGCGTTGCGAATGCCGACCTGAGAACCGCCTTGTCATCCAGCCTCCTCTGCAACTCCTCAGGAATTGGGTACTCTGAAGGTTTCTTTAGGTCTATCTTCGTCCCGGACTCCTCCAATTCGATGGCTTCGTAGAGGTAGTCCTTCAGGGTCGATCGTACGGCCGCAATCTCCCGAAGCGAGGTGAATTTAATCCATCGCCCGGCCTGCGTATGCTCTCCAATCCTTTCGAGAACGTGCTTCGGATCTTTGAGCAGTGCGCCCTTGAAGAACGAGAACGCGCACGACTCCTTGAGCGGGATCACGATCGCCACGTTTTTCTTCACAAAGGTGAAGCACGGTTTGCCCCACTTGAGTTCTTCGGTCAGGTCGCAGTCGAGCGCGATCTGGCGTAGCTTATCTGTTTCCTTCTGCCACTTCTTCGCATAGGGAACTTTCATTGTTTTAGGCCCTTTTCCAAGATTGCTGAATTCATTCAATTCTGCCAGAAAATACAGTATGCTTGCCTCGCCATACAGTACTTTGACGAGTCGACGCGGGCAGGAAGTCCGGTTGTGAAGTAACCGTCCGACTCGGTTGGCCAAACCCTGCCCTAACCCGAAGTATCCCATAAGGCTGGAATGTTCCTCTTATCCGACCTGCAAGGCCGCGCGCCATCACGCCGTCCCAAATGAATCTGGCGCACCGCTATGCTTCCTCATGAAGCAAAGCTTCGAGCTCGAGCGCAAAAACCAGCGCTCGTCTAATCTTAGTCATCACAGGATCCGGAAGCCTACCGAGTCTCCGCTCAAGACGCAAGACAGGGATTGAACCGAGCCCCTGCACGTTGGCAACAGAATCCCGCCCGTCGAGAAAGGCGAATCGCGGTACCGGCACTTCGTAGGATCTAAGCCTGGGTGTTCAACGGGACATAAAGCACAAGGGCACGCGGTGCCTCGGGCCAGACCTCACCGGGACGTGAACTCATCGATTATGTCCAGCACCTCCTGCTCCACAGCTCGCGACCGTACAAGGTCCAGAGCGTCGTGGTCGGCAAGATCGATGATCTCCGCCACGACCTGCCGTACCTGGGTATCCGTCTCCGGGTTCCACTCGCGGAGCCGCATTCCCAATTTTTCAAGCAGCGCTTCCATCGTACCCACTTCTAGTTTAAGTCTAGCTTGATTGGTGGCCGGCCCATGAAGGCTCCGGCGCCGACCAACGCTTTCGCTCAGGATGCGGAACTCACTCATGACGCAATGCCACGATGGGATCGACGTTTATCGCCCGCCGCGCGGGAATATAAGACGCCAACAGCGAAGATGCCACCAGGACGACGGTCACGGTGCCGAAGGTCACCGGATCAGTTGCGCGGACGCCGTAGAGCAGATCCGTCATCAGCCGGGTCAAGACCAACGCCGCTGCAATTCCCACTGCAATCCCGAGAATCGCCAGCCTCGCGCCGCCGCCCACAACCAGCCACAGCACGTTGCGCCGCTGCGCGCCCAGGGCCATGCGCATACCGATTTCCCTGGTCCGCTGCGCGATGGAGTACGAGAGCACGCTGTAGGTGCCCAGAGCGGAAAGCATCAGCGCCAAGCCTGCGAATGACACCATGAGCGCCATCACCATGCGCTGCTCCATCATGGGCTCCCGTGCGATCTGTTCCAGAGTCGCGATGTCCGCCACCGGCACCGCCTGGTCCACGTGGTGGACTTCCCGCACGACAGCCTTCACCAGATCCTCCGGCTTGGTCGTACCAGACGTGCGCACCAGCAGGTGCTCAGGACGGAGCAGCCAAGGGAACTGCCGGTAGGGAATGTACATCTCCGCGCGATATCCGAAATCCGGTCCTTCGCTGTGGACGTTTGCGGCAACTCCCACCACGGAGAGCCACGGTTCTTTGCTACTGGGGGACCCGACCCGCAACTGTTTGCCAAGCGGATCCTGACCGGGCCAACGCAAGCGGGCCAGTTCTTCATTTACGATCACGACTCTGCGGGCGGTCTCGGTATCGTGTTCGTTGAAACTGCGCCCTCGACGCAAAGGAATCTGCAGGCAGCGGAAATAATCCGGACCCACCACAATATAATTGGCGTCCGGAACCTGCCCTGCCGGGGGATTCGGTCGATCGGAAGTTGTAAAGAACTGTCCGGCCCAACCGTCGATCGGCAGGTCGCGGGATATGCTGGCCGACTCCACGCCCGGCAACGCCTGGATGGCCGCGACCGAGTGCGCCCAAAACTCCACCTGCGCTTCGGGCTGCTTATACCGATCGCCCGAAAGCGGAACACGGAGCGTCAGAATATGGGCCGGATTGAAGCCCAGGTCCACCCGGCTAAGCTGGGCGAGAGTTCGCACCATGAGTCCGGCCCCCACCAGCAGCACCATGGCGAGGGCGATTTCAGAAACCACGAGCACACTGCGAAAACGGCGGCTCCGCGGACTCTGCCCCGAGCTGCGGCCCGTCTCCTTCAGTGTCTCCGTCAGCTGCGGCCGGGCGCTCTGCAGAGCGGGGGCCAGACCGAACACGAAAGTGGTCGCCAGTACGGTGAGGAGAGCAAAAGCCAGCACTCGCGAGTCCGCCGCGCCACTGGCCAGGCCCGGAGCCGAATTCAGCATGAACCGCGGAGCCAGCGCCGCCATACCTTTGCATCCCAAGGAAGCTAGCAGCACGCCCAGGACCCCGCCAGTCAGAGTCATTACCAGGTTTTCCGTCAGGAGTTGGCGGACCATGCGTCCCTGGCCGGCCCCCAGGGCATTGCGCACCGCAAACTCCATCGCGCGGCTGGCTCCCCGTGCAAGCAAGAGGTTGGCCATGTTGGCGCACGCAATCAGGAGGACGAAGATCACGGCTCCCATCAGGACCGCCAGGGCCGAACGTGTGTCCCCTGAAACCATCGTGCGGACGCTCATCAGTTGCGCGCGCCATCCTTTGAGATCGGGATAGGCCTGTTCGATACGGACTGAAACCGGGTCCAGTTGTGCCTCAGCCTGCCGCGGGTCGATCCCGGGCTTCAGCCGGCCAATCCCCAAGTGGTCGTTGTCCGTGCGCGTGGGCGAGAGCGCAATCCCAGACAACCACATCGCCGGGACCGTACCGTAGGGCGTGGCGTACAAATGCGAAAAGTCGGCGGGCATTACTCCCACGATCGTGTAGCTGGCGTGGTTGACCTCAATCGCGCGGCCGATCGCGCTCTCGTCCGCGCCGAAACGTCTCCGCCATAACCCGTAGCTTAGAATTGCAACGCGCGGCCCTTCCGGCTTGTCCTCCTCAGGAGAAAAGGTACGGCCCCGGATCGGCGCGACGCCCAACAAAGGGAACAAATTGCTGGAAGCTATCTCGCAAGGGTCCTCCTCGGCTTCCCCCGCGCCGTTCAGCACACAGGACGTCTGGGTGAATGCAGCCACGTCCTCGAAGACGCCGGTCTCATTGCGCCACGCAAGAATCTCGGCTGGCGAGAATGGATTCCGCGCCCAGCCACGCGGCGGATTCTTCTTCCAGATGGCCACCAGGCGGTCGGCATTCCTAAATGGCAGCGGTTTGAGCAGGACGGCGTAAACAGCGGAGAAAATCACGGTTGTGGCGCCAATGCCAAGCGCCAAAGTGAGCACGGCGACAACGGTGAAACCAGGGGTCTTGGCCAGCATACGCACGCCGAAGCGAACGTCCTGCCAAAGGCCATGCCACCAGAGCCAGCGGCTGGCTTCATAGAAGCGCTCCTGGGCCTGCGTTACGTTACCGAAAGCGCGCCGGGCAGCGGCCTGGGCCTCTTCCGAACTCAGTCCCAATTCCTGCAAGCGCTCGATCTCAAGCTGTATGTGGGCTTCCGTCTCCGCGCTGAAGTCGGTAGTCTTTCGCCTGCGCCGTAACATGGCCTTAGCTTTCCTCCGCCTCGCGCGCTAGAATCCGCCCGATGGCCGCCGCCAGCCGTTCCCACCTGGCGGTCTCTTTAACCAATTGTTTGCGGCCGGCCGCGGTCAACGAATAGAATCGCGCCTTTCTGTTATTTGCCGAGGTTCCCCATCTGGCGGAGATCCAACCCCGCTCCTCCAGCCGTTGCAGCGCCGGGTAAAGCGCGCCGTGCTCCACCAGCAGTTCTTCTTCGGACGTCTGCTGGATGGCGCGTGCGATCCCTTGCCCGTGCTGCGATCCAAAGATCAACGTGCGCAGGATCAGCAAATCGAGCGTGCCTTGCAGCAGTTCCAGCCGTTCTTCAGCTTCTTGGGTAGACATATAACCCGAGTATATGAATCGTCGGGTAAAATGTCAACCCAAAACCGCGGAGTGCCGCGGCTACGCGCATTTTCCGACGCTGCGCGCTTTGTATTTTGGTAGTCTTCGAGTGAGTGCCAGAAAATTTTCGCGAGCAGAGACAGGCTGGTATAGAATAGTGTCAATCCGGGGGCCAGGAATGGGAAACCCGGCTTAAGACAATTGAGAGGAGTGTCAAAATGCGAACGTTTTTCAGCCTGTTTGCAGGCTTCGTGCTGGCGTCCGGAATGGTCTATGGCCAGTCCGCGTGCCTTCAGGATCAGTATGGAAACCAGTACAATTTCACTGTAGACGAAACTAACACCTACGTCTATGGAAGCGTGACGCAGGGCCCCAACCAGTGCAAGAGTGTGGCCTGGGATATGACCGGGAGCTTTGTCACCAGCCCCGCGGGACTGGGCCTCGAAATAACTGGCGCCAACCCGGATCCTTCGAATGGGTGCGTCCCGATATTCACGTTAAAGGGCATAATGCCGAATTTCCAGTGGTACTACGTGACCGGCATTTCCGATCAACCGGGAAAATGGGTAGCTTGCGGCGCCAAGGTTTTGGAGTCGGGTGCTGGAAAAGGAACACTGAAACACTGAAATCATACTAGGCCGGCGTGAGTCACTTTCGAGCTAGCCGGCAATATGGAGAGGAGTGTCAAAATGCGAACGTTATTCAGCTTGCTTGTAAGCTTCGTGCTGGCGTCCGGAATGGTCTATGGCCAGAACGCGTGCCTTCAGGATCAGTATGGCAGCCAGTACAATTTCACTGTAGACCAAACTAACACCTACGTCTACGGAAGCGTGACGCCCGGCCCCACCCAATGTAAGAGTGCGGCCTGGGATATGACCGGGAGCTTTGTCACTAGCCCCGCGGGACTCGGCCTCGAAATAACTGCTGCCAACCCGGATCCTTCGAATGGGTGCGTCCCGATATACACGTTAAAAGGCATAATGCCGAATTTTCAGTGGTACTACGTAGGCGGCATTTCCAATCCGCCGCAGCCGGGAACATGGGTAGCTTGCGGCGCCAAGGTTTTGGAGTCGGGTGCTGGCAAAGGAACGCTGAAACACTGAAATCAGACTAGGCCGGCTTGATCGCCAGGACGGCGTCGAGCGGCGTGCCTGTGCGCCGCGCCTCCACGGATGCAAAGCCGGCCTCTCGCAGCAGCGCGGCATACTCGCTGAGCGTGCGCTCCTTGCCTTCCGTGCAGATCAGCATGTTGAGCGATTGCATCTGCGCGGGCGTCGGTCCCGATTTGTCTTCGTCGAGCAGCTTCTCGGCGATCAGAAGCCCGCCGCCGGGCGGCAGCGCCTGGCTAATCTTGCGCAGGAGAAAGCGGATCTTGTCTTCGCCCCAGTCGTGCAGGATGCGGCCCAGCGAATACAAATCGGCCGCCGGCAGATCGTCCTGAAAGAAATCGCCGGGCGTAAGCTCGATACGCTCCCGCGCCGCCGTCGCGTCCAGGTATTCGCGCGCCACTTCGATAACCGGCGGAAGGTCGAAGACTGCGGCGCGTAACTCCGGATACCGTTCGCAGGCGGCCATCGCCAGGTGTCCTGTAGCGCCGCCCAGGTCCACCATGCGGCGGAAAACTGTCAGATCGCAAGCTGCCACGACGGCCGGCGAGCTCAATTGCCCGAAGCCGTGCATGCCGCGAAGGAAGCTGCGCTTGCGCTCCTCGGTCTTGAAGAAATGATCGAAGAGCGAACCATGCCAGCCAAAAGTCTGCGTCCACCGATCGGCGCCTTCCCGCATGGCATCCGCCAGGTTCGCCCACATCGGGAACAGCGCTTCGTCCGAGTACCGCACATACCCGCTTAGGGAAGACGGGCTGTGGTCGCACAGGTAGGTTTCGGCAACGGCCTGGTTGGCGTAAGCGCCGTCCTGCTTGCGCAGCAACCCCATTCCCACGCAGGCATCCAGTAGGCGCTCGAGCGCATGGTCCTTGGCGCGCAGCCGTGCGGCCAGCGCGCCCGCACCCGCCGGACCCTCGTGCAATGCCTCAAACACGCCCATTGACACGGCCGTGAACATGGCTTTCGACCGGCGAAACGCGTCGATCAATTCGAGTATGGGAGCAGGGTCGGGAAGGCTCATGGCTTTTTTATAGATGGCTTCGGAAGTGGTCGTAACCGAGCGCCGGCAGCGGGCGGTCCAAGAGGTACACCGCGCCCGCCCGGCCTTTGCGCATCCAGCCGATTCTGGTGAGCGCCACGCCTTCAAAGCTCGGTGGAACGCGAACGCGCGGCCGCACCGTGAACAGCAGTTCGTAATCCTCGCCGCCATCGAGCGCCTGTGCCAGGCTGGCGCCGGGAAATCGCGGCGGCGGCTCAATGCGCGCTTCCAGGCCGGAAGCGAGTGCCAGCCGGCGCAAATCCATCGATAGCCCGTCGCTCAAATCCATGGCTGCGGATGCGCCGGCCCGCTCTCGCAGAAAGATACCCAGCCGCAGCCTCGGCTCAGGACGCAGGTGGCGAGCCCAGGCTGCGCCCTTCCCCGTTGCGAGGCCCAGAGCCGAGCCGCCCAGCCGCCCGGAGACATAGATCGCGTCGCCAGCCTTGGCGCCGTCCCGCCGCAGCGCGCGACCCCGCGGCACCGCCCCGCAGACCACGATGTCGCACCCGGTCTTCGCCGCGCGGCCGGCGCGCGCCAGATCGCCGCCTGCCAGAGGCGTGCCCACCTTGCGGGCCAGACGCAGCAGCCCATCGTAGAAGCGTTGCATCCAGGCCTGGCTGGTTCTCTCACTCAAGGCCAGCGAAAGCAGGCAAAAGCGGGGCACGCCTCCCATCGCCGCAATGTCGCTCAGTCCGCGCGCCAGCGCCTTGTGGCCCACCGCTTCCGGCGGGTGCGTGCTACGCCGGAAATGCACGTCCTCGAGCAGCAGATCCGTGGTAAAGAGCAGATCCTCCGGCGACCCGCGCGGGCGGTAAATGGCGCAATCGTCGGCGATACCCAGCACCAGTCCGCGCCCACGGGGCAAGGCCGCGCGCCGGCGGATTTCTTCCAGAATGTCGATCTCGCCGCGGGCTGGCGGCATACTCAGCGGGCCCCACGCATCTGATTCCTAGGCAAGATTTTATACGAAATTGTTCTTGACCGCACTATTGCCATCTGAGACAATTGACAGCGAAGTTTGAAAATGGTTGTTCGCCCCGCGCTACCGAAAGTTTCCGAGCGAGCTACGAGTTTCCCTCGTAGCTTTTTCTTTTTTGGGACCCGAAGGGCAAGGCGAACGATGAATCAGGAGAAGATGTAGTGAGAGAAAAAGGCATTGTGAAATGGTTTAACGCCGCTAAGGGCTATGGTTTCATCCAGAGGAACAGCGGCGACGACGTGTTCGTTCACTTTTCGGCAATCCAGGCGAACGGCTATCGTTCCCTGGACGAAGGCGCGGAGGTAGAGTTCGAGGTCAAGCAGGGACCCAAGGGCCTGCAGGCCGAGAACGTTGCCAGGATCTAGACTGTCCCAAATTATTCTCGGAGCAAGGGCCCCTTCGCAGGGGCCCTTTTCATTTTTAGGGCTCCAGAACCACCTGCACGCGGTTGCTTTCCAGCCCCTCCGCGGTAATGTAGAGCTCCGCGGAACCCGCATTCACGACGGCCGGCAGTTGCAGTTCGATCAGATAGAATCCAATATAACCAGGCGCCAGGGTGGCCCGCGTCACTGGAACGGGTACGCGGTCCAGGTAAGCCTTCACGGCGGCGGCCACCACGGGCGGATTTTCGAGAGGCGCGGCCATGCCCGTGGGCCAGTCCGGCCGCACTTTTCCCAACCCTGTCGCCAGGATCTCGATGCGCGCGTTGGAATGCGCGGTGCTGCGCCCGTCCAACATGAGGCCGCTATCCGCATCTAGAATCATCGGTGAGCCGTCGTGGTTGACGAAGACTGCCGGCGACACCGCCTGTATCGGCAAGCCCAGCATGAAGCGGCCCGCTTCAGTCTGCAGGGCCAGGGAAAGATTTGCCGCGGAAGCTTCGAACGGCACCTGGATCTGCGACTCTGAGGCGGAGGCAGCCAGTACTGGGAAGCTCAGCGAGCCCGCGCTGGCCGAGCTTACCCGCCCGCCCTGCACGCTGATCAGCGACCCGGGCGCGGCCGGCCGCGCGCTGAAATCCGCGGCATTCACCAGACGCAAAACTCCCGCGCGTTGGGGCGCCGACGCGGCATACACCCCATAGCCATCCAAAGCGGCGTAGAGTTGAGCTCCGTTCGCACCCAGCTTCACATCGGTGGCCGGCGCCGCTGGAAGACGGCTGCCGATCGGAATCCACGCAGGCGCCGCGGGGCTGGCATTTTCCAGGTCGGCGCTTGCAAAGAAGACACCGTCATCGGTGGCCACGTAAACCGCGCCGGAGGTCCGTTCGGCCGTCACCCCGTGCGCCGAAGCGTCCGGTAGATTGGATGTCAGGTCGTCCCAGAATCCGCCGCTGTTGGTGGTGCGCAACACATGCGGTCCCGAGCCACCTACGGCGGCTAAGGCCAAACGAGGCTCACTGGGGTCGGCAAACAGCCGCTCGATCGGCCCGTTCCCCCCCGGCCGCGGCGTGGAGGTCCAGTTGCGCCCGCCATCGAGCGAAACCCACAGGCGGCCGTCGGCCCCGCCCGCATACACTGTTTGACCCGACGATGCGACAGCTGTGACCTCCGTCCCTAGCGCTGCCGATGCGCTCCGCAGGGCCCTGGTCTCGGCATCGGCTTGCCCGCTGGCTGCCGGTCGCCACGCTTCGGAACTCCCTGGCGGCAACTCCATCGCGCCCAAATCGGGTACCAGAATCCGAGCGCCGTGGCTCCCAGCGGGAGTGGCCAGAATGCGTGTGGCGGACAGGTTCGGCAGATATTGATTCATTCCCCTCCAGGACAAGCCGCCATCCATCGAGCGCCAGACGCCGAAACTGTTGGCCACCGCCAGTTGGTCCGGATCGTCCGGAGAAACCGCTACGCTTCGCTGGCCCGTCCCGATGATCGATTGGCTGCGGAACCCGGTCAGGTTCGACCAGGATCGCCCGCCATCGTCAGAGCGGTAGAGCTGATTCCCCAGAGCATAAACGCGGCTTGGCTCGACTGAGGAAACCACCAGCCTGGCGCCGGACTCCGGTACCCGGTCCACGGCAGGTGGCGGGATATCGGCTGGCTCGCTAGCGCCCTGGATCGCCGTCCAGTTCTCGAAATCGATGGTCTCGAACACCCGGTTGGCGCGCGTCCGCGCGTAGAGCCGGGACCCGTCGGCCGAGTACCAGACGGCCAGCACCGGTCCGGTAGCGGGCGACGCCAGCCCCACATCCATGGAGGCGTTACCGATCCGGCGCCATTCCACCGGCGCGGTCTGCGCAGCCAGAATACCGGCTGCCAACGGTATCGCCAAAACCAGGCTCCACCTGTAGATTGTTTCTTTGTGACACACGACCGAGTCCTATTTTAACCTATCCCGCGCCGCACTCCTATCCCAAAGAACTGAATCAACGGAATTTGCGGGTAAATTTTTGTTCGGCGCGATATTTGCTCTGCATCTTTGGTGCTAGACTAAGCTTCAAAACCACAACTTCAAAGGTATTGTGGGGTTGGAGCGAAGGTTGTATCATGTTTTCGCGTAGCGGGGGAAGGACGGCGCTCTGGCTGCTGTTGGCGGTCGTGTGCACGTATTGTGCCCCAATCTACGCCGAGAGCGGCGCCGCGAAGGTCGTCACTCTTACCGGTCAGGTTTCCGTTCTGCGCGATAACGCCCCCTGGATCCTGAATGTCGGAGATTCCGTGCAGCCGCGCCAGATCATCATCACGGGTCCTGACGGGTTCGCGGTCTTTCAGGTTTCCGACGGCAGTACCTTTGAAGTGTTCGCGAACGCGCGCGTGATCTTCCGCGAGAATGCCGGCTCCTGGAAAGACCTGCTGGACGTCCTGCTGGGCCGCGTAAAGGTCCACATCGAGAAGCTGGGCGGGCAACCGAACTATAATCGTGTGCGCACGCCGACTGCGGTAATCTCGGTGCGCGGCACCATCTTCGATGTGGTGGTCGAAGACGAGGACGATACCACTCTGGTCAGTGTCGAAGAGGGGCAAGTGGTGGTGGAGCACCTGATAAAACCCGGCCCCGGGCGCGTGCTGAACCAGGGCGAATGGATTCGTGTTTACAAGAACCAGGCGCTCGCCGCGCAGACCGTGGACAAGAGCTCATACGTGCGCAACGCCCTGCGTGCCGCCGAGCAGGCTGTCTATGAAGTCCTGTATCGGAGGTTGCCAGGCTCGAGCAAAGACGGCAAGATTCCCACGGGCGGCGGTACGGGCGGCGACCCCGGCAACGGCGGCGGCGACGGGTCCGGCGGTGACTCGGGCGATCACGGTAAGCCTCCGCCGCCACCTCCGCCGCCGCCTCCGCACTAGTGTCCCGTCCGTGTGGGGCGCGACCGTTACCGAGCGTGGCCCCAGTTCGATGATGTTTTCCACGGCGCGCCAAAGCACTGCCAGCACAATCATTTCGCCAAAACGAGCCGCTTCCTGAAAGGAAGCCGGCGCCGAGCACGCGTCCCACGCTTCCCGATCCCAGGATTCCGATTCGCATTTTAATGTATGGTGCGCGTCTTCCGGTTCATATAATCCATGAGTAAGTATTGCCCCAACGTGTAAGGCGTGGTGAAATACGCCTTACCGCGGCACAGCTCGGTCACTTTCTGCACGAAGTTAACTAGGCCGTAGTCACTGGCCAGCATGAAGGTATTGATGATGATGCCCTGCTTCTTACAGCGATTGACTTCTTCAAGCGTACGGCTGATCACCAACGGGTCCAGACCAAACGCGTTTTTGTACATGCGACCGTCTTCGAGTGTCAGGCAGCTGGGCTTGCCGTCGGTGATCATGACGATCTGGCGCATATCCTTTTTTTCCTGAGCCAGCAGTCGCTGCGCCAGGATCAGGCCGTCGCGCGTGTTGGTGTAATACGGCCCCACCTGCACGCGCGCCAGCTGGCTGATGGCCAGTTCCTCGGCCGAATCGTGAAACAGCACGCAGCGCAGGCTGTCGCCCGGATACTGCGTGCGGATCAGGTGCGCCAGCGCCAGCGCCACCTTCTTGGCGGGCGTGAAGCGGTCCTCGCCGTACAGGATCATGCTGTGGCTGCAATCGAGCATCAGCACCGTGGCGCAGGAGCTCTGGTATTCGCATTGATGCACGTGCAGGTCGGAATACTGCATGTCCAGCGGCACCTTGGCGCCTTCGCGCCGTATGGCCGAGAACAGCGTCTCGCTGATGTCCAGGTTGAGCGTGTCGCCGAACTCATACTGTTTGGACGAGCCGGATGCCTCGATACCCGTAGCCAGGTCGCGCGTGTCATGCCGCCCGAAGCTGGATTTCCCGAGTGAGCCAAGCAGGTCCTTCAGCGTCTTGAACCCCAGAAAGTCCAGCGACTTATCGGTCACTTCGAAGCGCACTTTGCTGTCCGGCCCATTGCCTGCTCCTGGCGCTCCCTGCTGCTCGTCTCCCGGCTGCCCGACCGTGATCTGCCCCTCGTCGATCATCTTCTGAACAAGATTGTCGAGCAGCTTCTGCATCTGCTCCGGCGAGAGGTTTTGCAGGCGCTCCAGCATCTCCCGCATATTGTCGTTGTCGAAGAGCTGGCCCTGCTCGAGCGCTTGCTGAATGGCTTTCTGCAGATCTTCAAGAGTGTGCTCGTTCCACTCGCTGAAGGGCATGTATTGCGTGTTGAAGCCGCTCTGCAGAAGAAAATCGGAAAGGGCCTGCAACAGGTCCTCGGCGCTGATGCCGAAGTCTTCGCCCGTATACCGGGAGTACTTGATCTTCATAGGGACTCTTCAGTTATACTGACGCCTGAAATTCGGCCGCTGTCCCTCTTCCCGAGGCGCCTCGCGCTTGCGTTCCTCCGCCCCGAAGCCGCGCTCTTCATTACGGCTGATGCGCCGGTGAGCGTACAGTCCCTCCAGCACGAATTCCGCGGCGGACGCGCGCACCGCATCCGGCTCGTTGGCCCCCAGCTTCAGGCCTTTGAGCTTCTCCATCAACCCCTGGATGGTGCCCAGCAGTTTGACCATGGACGCCGAATCGACGCTCTCGTCGAGCTTCAACGAGCCACCCAGATCGAACCACTGCACGATCTGCGCAACGTTGGCCCCTTCGAAATACTTGTCGTAGACTTTGCCCACGGCCACGCGGATCAACTCGCGCGCCACCGCGTCGCCGCCCTTCAACTCGCCTTCGTACTCCAGCTCCATCTTGCCGGTGATGGATGGCAGCGCCGCATAGATATCCAGCACGCGCGGCACCGCCACCGGCTCGTGCGTCCGCAGGGCGCGGCGCTCGGCGTTCGACACTACGTTTTCCAGCACCGAGATGGGCAGCCGCTGCGAGACGCCCGAGCGCTTATCCACGCGCTTATCCTCGCGCGCCAGGAAGGCCAACTGCTCCACGACCTCCTTGATATACGTGGGCACGCGCACCTCGATGGGGGCCTTGCGCTTCAGCCAGGCTTCCTGCTCGGTGATGGCCATGCCCTGATCGAGCGTGACCGGATAGTGCGTGCGGACTTCGCTGCCGATGCGGTCCTTGAGCGGCGTGATGATTTTGCCGCGCGCCGTGTAGTCTTCCGGGTTGGCGGTGAATACCAGCATCAGATCCAGAGGCAGCCGCACCGGGTAGCCTTTGATCTGCACATCGCCTTCCTGCATGATATTGAACAATCCGACCTGGATCTTGCCCGCCAGGTCGGGCAGCTCGTTGATGGCGAAAATGCCGCGATTGGCGCGGGGCAGCAGCCCGTAGTGGACGGTCAGCTCGTCGGAAATATCCTGGCCGCGGCGGGCCGCCTTGATCGGGTCGATATCGCCGATCATGTCCGCGATGGTGACGTCCGGCGTCGCCAGCTTTTCGACGTAGCGATGCTCGGGCGTGAGATAGCCTATGGGCGTGTCGTCGCCTTCTTCCTGAATCAGGTTGCGGCACCGCCGGCAGATGGGGTGATACGGATTGTCGTGGATCTCGCAGCCCTCGACATATGGCAGCAGATCGTCCAGCAGCGTGGTGAGCATGCGGATCAGGCGCGTTTTCGCCTGGCCGCGCAAGCCCAACAGAATGAAATTGTGGCGCGAGAGGAGCGCGTTGACCACTTGCGGAACCACGCTTTCCTCATATCCGACAATGCCGGAAAACAGCGGCGCGTTGCATTGCAACTTACAAATCAGATTATTGCGAAGTTCATCCTTCACGGACCGTATGCCAACGCGGTCCTCGGAGAAAGAACTATTGCGAAGAGCGCCCAGCGTACGGGGTAAATCCCAGGTGGCTTTAGTCAACCTCTTACCCCCCTTCTGGCGATTGTAGCAGAGCGGGACGCCGGCTATCCGCGGCCAATCCGCTTGCGGCTACTCCGCTTGAAATTCAAATGTGTCGGTGTTGGTGTGTACGATCAGGCGACCCGCCCCGAGCCCTTTAGCCTGGCCGCCAAAGAAAACCGCTCCATCGGTGGATTCCCCGGGACCGAGCTTGGTCTGCACCAGCGCGATGGCCGAAGCCTCCGCCGCCGCCTTAAACTTCGCGTTGGTAAGCTCCGCATAAGCCGCCTCACGGCGCTGCTCATAGCCGTTGTTGGTGCGCATGTGCGGAATGCCGTACAGGGCGGTTTCATAGGCCGAAACCAGCTTGATGACATCGCCGCGGCCCCCTTTTTGCATCATCAGCGAAACCACGGACTTGGCTGGCCACGCGTGAATCTCCTCGCCCCCCTCCCGCACGAAAGTGAAATCCTCCGGCCGGATGGTGTAAGGACCGGCCGAACCGTTCGAGACCGCCACCTGCAGGATGCTGAACTCGTGCATATGGGCCGCCAGGTGCGCGTACATCACGGTGACGCCGCGCTTGGTGAGCGTCTGGTACTTCAGCCCCTTGGATTCAAATACGATGACTTGGCCGGGCGCGCCCAGGCACACTCCCAAAACGAAAGCGGCGCAGCGCGCCAAGCCCGGCCTCATGCAACCATATTACGATAAGGACTGTGATGGGTACGGAACAGTTGAGCGACGCCATACGCAACATCATCATGCCGGATATGGCGCACTGGAACCTGGGCGCCGCGCAATTGCTGGAACACGCTGTGCGGCGGCAGGAGGGGCTGTTCGCGAGCGGCGGCGCATACGTGGTGCGAACGGGCCAGTTCACCGGCCGCTCACCCAAAGACAAGTTCATCGTCCGCGACGATTCGACTGAATCCACCGTGCAGTGGGGCCCGGTCAATCAGCCCATGTCCGAAGCCGGCTTCGAACGGCTGTGGGCGAAAATGCTGGCGCACTGCCAGGGGCACGACCTCTTCGTCGAGGACTGCTTCGGCGGCGCCGATCCGCGCTACGCGCTGCCCCTGCGGGTGGTGACGCAGTACGCGTGGCACGCCCTGTTCGCGCGGCAGTTGTTCGTGCGCCCCGATCCGCCGCCCACCGCGGAGCACGCGCCGGAGTTCACCTTGTTCTTCGTTCCGAGCCTCGAAGCGGACATTGAAGACGGCGCCACGTCGGAGACCTGCATCGTCATCAACTTTACGAAGAAGATCGTGCTGATCTGCGGAACCAGCTACGCGGGCGAGATGAAGAAGGCCGTCTTCACTCTCCTGAATTATCTGCTGCCCGCGCGGAATATCATGCCCATGCACTGTTCGTGCAATGTGGGCCAGGGCGGCGATGTCGCGCTCTTTTTCGGCCTGTCGGGCACCGGAAAGACCACCCTGTCGGCCGACCCCAACCGCCGCCTGATCGGAGACGATGAGCACGGCTGGAGCGATGAGGGTGTCTTCAATTTCGAAGGTGGCTGTTACGCCAAGTGCATACACCTGTCGGCCGAGAAGGAGCCGCAGATCTGGAACGCCATCCGCTTCGGCACGGTGCTCGAGAACGTGGCCATGGATGCGGAAACGCGTTTGCTGGATTTTGATTCGGCCGAGGTGACCGAAAACAGCCGCGCGGCTTATCCGATTTCCTTCATCGATAATGCCGTAATTCCCAGCGTGGCCGGGCACCCGGCTAACATCATTCTGCTTACCGCGGATGCGTTCGGAGTGCTGCCGCCTATCGCGCGGCTCACGCCGGAGCAGACCATGTATCATTTCTTAAGCGGCTACACGGCCAAGGTCGCCGGCACGGAGCGCGGCCTGGGCAAGGAACCAACGGCCACATTCAGCGCCTGCTTCGGAGCCCCCTTCCTTCCCCGCCCCGCCACCGCCTATGCGTCGCTGCTCGGCGACAAACTGCGGCGCCACCAGGTGAACTGCTGGCTGCTGAATACCGGCTGGGCAGGCGGCCCGTATGGCGTGGGTGAGCGCATGCCGCTCGCCTATACGCGGGCCATGCTCACGGCGGCACTGGAGGGAGAGTTGAATCACGTGCCCATGGAGCAACACCCGATTTTCAGAGTAATGATGCCGAGGTGCTGCCCGCGCGTGCCCCCCGAGTTTCTAAACCCGCGCGGCATGTGGGGCGATGCGAATGCCTATGATCGCGCGGCGCTGGACCTGAGCCGGCAGTTCAACAAGAACTTCGAGAAGTTTCCGAATATCAGTCCGGAAATTGCAGAGGCTGCGCCCGTTGTGCTGGCGCGGGCATGATGCTTCGGCTGTTTCTTGCGCTTGGCTTACGCGGCGGCCGCCTGCCCCACGATGGCCACCCTCACATCCGATTGGCACATTATTTCAACGAAGCTTTTCGTAATTCTTCGCGGATCACGCGCCGCACGATATCTTCGATCTGAGGCGGTTCTGTTTGCCTTCCAGATATTCGCGCAGCACGGCGTTGATGGCGGTCTGGTAGTTGCCGCCGCCGGCGCGGTCGACCTGATCGCGAAAGTAATCTTTTCGTACTCCATGGCGTTCATGGGGATTAGCGGGGCGCGCTGAAATCAACCGGATATCGCCGCCCTCCATGCGTAGACCACCACTAAGACGCGTGCCAAGGCATCCAGTCCCAACATTATGAAGCGCTCCTCCGGGCCGGATTCGTAATCGGTGATCGTGATGGCTCGGGGATCTTCGAGCACCGGGACCGCGTCGCTCCAATCCACCACGGACGCTTTCATCGAAGGCTTACGCGGCGCTACCGCTCCTGAGCATTTCCAGATCACGACCGATGGATTCGCCCCCTATCGGAGCGCCATTCAAAAACACACTCTAGGATCGCGCGGACTTCGCGCAACTCATCAAGGTTTACAAGGCTTCCGTTTAAGGCGAAGCCCGGTACTCGCCCGCCGAAGTCGCCACCGTGGCGGAGGTCCCAGTTATGGGTCGCCCAGACTCCGAACGCATTTGCACTTCGATTGTGGAACGTCAGAATCTCAGCGTGAGGATGGGCACACGCCGGTTCACCCAGCTCACGAACGCCTTCTCTAAGAAGTGGGGGACAACTTCTGTCGCCGTCAACCAAAGCATCCGCATGACCCCTGCAATGGCAGCGGGCATTACGGATCACATCTGGAGCGTGCGGGAACCTTGGAGGCTGCGTAAGGTAGAGTACAGCACCGGATATTCGCTATTTCTGTGTGCCCTTCAATTGGTGGCAGTCAGCGCTACATTTTGGATATCAACCGATCCAGTCCCGGTACTCGTTATCAGAATTTGTAAAGGCTGGCCCAATTGAGCAGGGGTGGCCCCCGACTCATACAGGACCACCTCGGTCACGAGGGTACCGCCCACTGGCGTCGCTTTGTGACCGGCGGCCAGTGTCACGTTTCCGGCCATCAAGTATGCAACGTAACCGGTAAATGGGTAATCCGCACGTGCACCCACCTCCAAGCTCAGAACGTAGGTCGTGTTGGCCTGCACAGTGGCGCCGAGCGTCTGCAAGATGGAGCCGGACACAGATGAACCGCCAATGGCCGCGACGTACAGTCCTGTGGGGGGCGCGTCCGGATATTGTGTCGTTGACATCTTTTGCACGTCGGTGTTAGGACCGGTCACCCAGCCCGTAATTCCATGTTGGGCGCAAGTGCTACTCGGCGAACACGTCAATACGTCCATGTCAAACTTCGGATTCAGGATTGGGATGTTCACTTGAGCGGATGCAGTCCATACAGACAGCGCGGCGAGAGACAACAGCGGCGTTTGGATTTTCATTTCTCTTCTCCAGCCGGTAAACTCCGGTCGAGAAATTATAGCCACACAGAAATAGCGCACTACCCGCCGACCGGCCCGATCCCCAATTCTGATATACTGGCCAATCTTGACTACTCCCATGGCCGCATTCGAGTCGGCGGGCGTTCCGCGAACGGACCTCGAACGCGCCTGGAGCGGCTACGTGCGCCGCATTATCGCCGCCGACCAGGACGCGCTCGCATCGCTTTACGATGCCACCAACCACTTGGTTTACGGGATGGCCCTGCGCATTCTGGGCAATCCGGCGGACGCCGAGGAGGTGACCCTGGACATCTATACACAGGTCTGGCGCGGGGCATCCGGTTTCGACGAGCGGCGCGGTTCCGTGCTGGCCTGGTTGATGACCATAGCGCGCACCCGATCGATCGACCGGTTGCGGTCCGTCGCCAGCCGAAGCCGCCGCGAAGAGCCGTTGACCGAGCTTCCCGGCGCAACTGCTTCGCAGCCACCCGGCCAACCGGGCGTCCAGCGGGAGGTTGAGGCCGCGCTCAATGCTCTAGCCCCGGAACAGCGCGAGGCCATCGAGCTGGCTTACTGGTACGGTTACAGCCATGCTGAACTGGCCGGCCGGCTGGGACAACCGCTGGGAACCATCAAGACTCGCATCCGGCTGGGTATGATGAAATTACGTTCGCAACTGGTGGGCGCCTGACACTATGCAACATCCGGCCGTCGATGACGAAGTACGCGAGTTGGCCAGCATGTTCGCCGCCGGCGCGCTCTCACCGCAACTGGAGGAGGAGTTCCAGCAGCACCTGAATGGCTGCGACGTGTGCGCGGGAGAGGCGCGCGCTTTTCGGGAAGCGGTAAGCTGGCTGCCCTTGGCCTCGAGCGGCGTGGCGGCTCCGGCGCGGCTGCGCGAGAAACTGCTGGCCCGCATTCAAAAACCCGCGTCAGCCCCCGAGTCAGCTAAGGCCGCTCGCATCGTGCGCGCCAACGAAGGCGCCTGGCACGCCCTGGTTCCGGGCGTCATGGCCAAGCGGTTATATGCGGAGTCAGCGCACGGCAATGCGGCGATGCTGTTGCGCATGGAAGCGGGCGCGCAATTTCCGCCGCACTGGCACGCGGACGTCGAGCACTGTTACGTGCTCGATGGTGATTTGCATTTCGGAGACCTGGCGCTGGGGCCGGGCGACTATCAGTGCGCCATGGCTTCCACGACCCACATCGTCAGTCACACCGAAAAAGGCTGCGTGGTGTTGATCGTCGCTTCCCAGCAGAACCAGATTCTGCCATGGACCCCCTAACCTTCCTCTGTCTGGCAAGCTACGAAAAAGGCCACGACTTCCTGCGCGAGGCCAAGCGGCAGGGCTGCAAGGTTTTCCTGATCACCTCCCTGAGCCTGAAGGACACGGCGCAGTGGCCCCGGGAAAGTATCGACGATATCTTTTACATGCCGGACCGGGACAAGAACTGGAACCGCAACGATACGCTGCTGGCCGTCAGCCACCTGGCCCGCTCGCAGGCCATCGACCGCGTAGTGGCGCTGGACGATTTCGACCTCGAGATGGCCGCCTCCATTCGCGAGCATCTCCGCACACCAGGGATGGGCGAGACCACCACGCGCTACTTCCGCGACAAGCTGGCCATGCGCATGCGCGCTATGGAGGAGGGCCTGCGGGTGCCCGAGTTCGTACACCTGCTCAACGACGAGAAAGTGCGGGAATTTACCGGGCGCGTGCCGCCGCCATGGGTGCTGAAGCCGCGCCTGATGGCGGGCGCCATCGGGATCAGGATGGCGCACTCGGAGCAGGAGCTGAAGTCGTTCGACCATGAACTCGGCGATCAGCGATCGTTCTATCTGGTGGAGCGCTTCGTCCCGGGCGACGTCTGCCACGTCGACTCCATCGTCTACGAAAATGAGATCCTGTTCGCCGCGCCGAGCCAGTATGGCTATCCGCCGCTCGATGTTTCGCATCGCGGCGGCATTTTTACCACGCGGCTGCTCGAGCGCGGGTCCCCGGATGCGCAAGCCCTGCTGGCCCAGAACCAGCGCGTGCGCACGGCCATGGGTTTGCTGCGGGGTGTCTCGCATACCGAGTTCATCAAGGGCGACGACGGCAAGCTGTATTTTCTCGAAACCGCGGCGCGCGTGGGCGGCGCGCACATCGCGGAGCTGGTCGAGGCGGCCACCGGCCTGAATTTGTGGGCCGAGTGGGCCAAGATCGAGATCGCCGGCGGCAAGCTGCCCTACACGCCGCCGCAACCCAGGGACGATTACGCGGCGCTGCTGGTGTCGCTGGCGAAACAGGAGTATCCGGACACTTCGGCCTATGCGGACCCGGAGATCGTGTGGCGCATGCAGAAGCGGCATCACGTCGGGCTGATCGTCAAGTCGGCGATCAGGGAGCGCGTGGCGGAACTGCTCGCCGAGTATGTCGAGCGGGTGAAGAAAGACTTTGCCACGGTGGCGCCGCCCAGGGCGAGGCCGGCGGACTAGCGATGCAGGACGGCGCCGGATTATCGCGCCAACAGTGGGCCGTGCTTGGCCTCCTGGCTCTTTCCGTATTCATCAATTATGTGGACCGCAGCAACCTTTCCACCGCGGGCCCACTGCTGATGGCGGACCCCCGACTGCACCTGGACCACCTCCGGCTGGGTTACCTGTTTTCCGCCTTCTCCTGGACTTACGCTTTGCTCCAGCTATTCGGAATCGTCGGCATGCTGCTGGACCGCTTCGACGTCGGTTGGCTTTATGCGGTAGCGTTCCTGCTGTGGTCGGCGGCTACCGCGGCCACGGGCCTGGCCGGCAGCTTCGCGATGCTGTTCGCATCGCGTCTGCTGCTCGGCATGGGGGAATCGGTCGCCTATCCGTCGTATTCCAAGATATTCGCGTCGCATTTTCCGGAGTACCATCGGGGTCTGGCCAATGCCGTGATCGATGCCGGATCAAAATTCGGACCGGCGCTCGGAACGCTGGTGGGCGGCATGCTCATGGCGCGCTTCGGATGGCGACCGTTCTTTTTCCTGCTCGGCGCGGCGAGCCTGGCATGGCTCATTCCCTGGATGAAATGGATGCCGCGCGGGAAGGGAATCGCAGTGGCGCGCGTGGATAATGCGCCCAGTGCCCTTCAGATCCTCCAGCAGCGCTCTGTCTGGGGATCGTGCGTGGGGTTGTTTTGCGGCAACTATTTTTGGTATTTCCTGCTTTTCTGGCTGCCTTCCTATATGGTGATGGAGCGCCACTTCTCGATGGACCGGATGGCCACCATGGGCGCGCTGGCGTATCTGGCGATCGGATCTTCCTCTGCGCTGTGCGGATGGCTCTCGGACCGCTGGATCGCCGCGGGAGGCACCCCCACACGGGTGCGCAAGACGTTTACGGTCGGCGGGCTGACTCTATCCACCGTAATTCTGCCCGTCGTGACCGTCGAGAACAAGGACCTCTCCATGGCCCTGCTGTTCCTGGCATGTATCTTCTTTGGGATGTGGAGCTCCAATCACTGGGCGCTCATCCAGACCATGGCGGGACCGCGGGCCGCGGGAAAGTGGACGGGAATTCAGAACGGCGTGGGCAATCTGGCCGGCGTGGCGGCTCCGGCATTAACCGGATGGGTGGTGCAGCGCACCGGCGAATTTTATTGGGCGTTCGCCCTCGCCACCGGCATCGTACTGACGGGTGCCTGCTTCTATATGTTTGTGATCGGGCCGATCGTGCAGGTGGATTGGAGTATTAGGAAAGTAGCGTAAACCCCGCTGCGCTCTTCAAGCCGCGATCGAAGGTGACGCAGTCCTCACACCCGGCCTTGTGGCAGATTTCGCCGATCACGTAGTCCGCGAAATCCGCCCTGCCGCCGCGGAACGCATCCAGGCTGCGGCGGACGATGAGGTCGCCTTCGATGCGGAACAGCTCAGCTTCCAGAATGTGCTCGAGGACGCTGATGATTGGCGCCTTCGCCTGCCCGTAGCATCGGGCCAAAACCCAGGCAAGCTCGCACAGGACCAGAACAGGAATGAACAGGGGCTGCCCTGCTTCGCTCGATTGTTCCAGCAGTCTTTCGGCGGCGGCGGTTTGCTTCGCGTCATCCGCCGTAATGTATCGGACCAGGACGTTGGTGTCCAGCCCCCTCATGTTTTCGAGAAGCCTCGCGCGATCGCCTCATTCATCTCCTGGACGGAGACCGGAGTCTTTCGCGTATGGCGAACCATGCCTTTCAGGGCGCGAAAGTCGCGATTTCGAGGCCGCATGATCACCTCTCCGTGGCCATCGAAGTGGAATTCGAGGCGATGGCCGGCTTGGAGCTGCAACAGGTCGCGGATCTCCTTCGGAATCGTAATTTGTCCCTTACTCGTGATCGTGCTCACCGCCATATCGCTCACCTCCTTACACTCTACACCATTCCTTACTTCCCTGCAAGCCTACGCCTTCAACCGCGGGCGCTCCCGCCGGATGGCATCCATATCCTGCGACGGCTCGGAGTCGCACTCGATCGCCAGCACCGTCGCCGGCTCGTCCGGCGCGGTTTTGGGCAGCCCGGTAAAGCGCACGCGGAAGCGTTCCTGCTGGAACTCCACGGGCTTGCCGCCGTGCAGCAGCTTGGCAGAGATCACCTTAGTCTGCAGGCCCCCGAGCGCCACGGTTTCGCCCGGCCAGAAATGCACGTGCATGTAAAGCGTGTTGCCCTGCCGCGTGAAGTTCGCCAGATTCGACGAATGTACGCGACAAGGCTCGGCCCGATAGATGGTCTGCCCGTTCCTGTCCATCCACCCGCCTACTTCCGTTAAGACTTTGACGGACTCTTCGGGTATCGAGCCATCGCCCCGCGGCCCGATGTTGAGCAGGTAGTTTCCGCCGTCCCGCGCGCATGACACCAGGTTTCGCACGATGCGCTTGGACGTCTTCCAATCGTCGTCGGCGGCCTGGTAGCCCCAGCTATCGTTCATGGTCATGCATGACTCCCAGGCGCGGTCCCCCTTCTCGGCGGTGATGTGCTGCTCGGGAGTGGAGAAATCGCCGGGCAGCCCGTTGCGGTTGTTGACGATGATATCCGGCTGCAGCTCGAAAACCATCTTGTTCATCTTTTCGGATTCCCAACCGGCGGCGTCCAGCGGCCAGGCTACGTCATACCAGAGGACATCGATCTTGCCGTAATTGGTCAGCAGCTCGCGTATCTGGCCATGGACGTAGTCGACGAACCGCCTGCGGGCGGCCTCATCTTCGGCGCAGCGGGCGCCATCGGGATGATGCCAGTCCATCAGCGAATGATAGAAGCCCACCCGCATCCCCTCGGCGCGGGCTGCCTCGACATATTCCTGTACCAGATCGCGCCCGCAGGCCTGCTTCGGCGCGCAGTAATCCGTGTACTGCGAATTGAAGAGGCAAAAGCCCTCGTGGTGCTTGGTGGTCATCACCATATACTTCTGTCCAGCCTGCCTGGCAAGCCGGGCCCAGGCGCGCGCGGCATTAGGTTTCGGCGTGAAGCGTTTGGCCAGGAGCTGGTATTCCTCGACCGGAATTCCTTCCTCCTCCATGGCCCACTCGTGGCGGCCCAGAACGCTGTACAAGCCCCAATGAATGAACATGCCGAACCTGGCTGCGTGCCACCATTGCATGCGGCGCTCGCGGTCGGCGTCGCTGTCGGGCGCGGCCAGGGCGCCGCGGGCGGCGGCCAGCGATATGCCTGCGCCAAACAATTGCATACAATCCCGTCGTGATAAGCGCATCATCCCGTCTCCAGATCCAACAACATATCTTATCTCCAGCGCCGCATCGAAAATACGCCATACTCGATATGTGGGTTACAAGGTGGCCGCGTTATGGGCGGCGCTGGCCGCGGCGGTGCTCCCGGCGCAATCCGGAACCGAGCCGAAGCCCAGTCCGGCGGATTACCCTGTGCGTGGCAGCGTGGCAAAACTCTCGATTGGCGCGGAGTACATGATGCACAGCTTTTCGGCCGGGCGCCAGACCTTCATCACCAAATACTACCTGGTGGTGGAAGTGGCGCTCTATCCCCCGAAGGGCGAACGCATTATCGTCGACCCGGGCCAATTCAGTCTGCGCGTGAACGGCAAGAAGCAGGCGCTCGCGCCGGAGGCGCCGGAGTTTGTGGCTGCCTCACTGAAGTATCCGGACTGGGAAACGCATCCACACGTCGAAGCCGGCGCCGGTCCGATCGTCGCGGGCCGGCCGGAGAGTGTGGGGCGTTTCCCGGGCGATCCGGAAGCGCAGCAGCGGCTGCCGAATCCAGCCCCGCCGCCGACCGTCGACGATCGCACCGGACAGGATAAGCAGCCGCCCGATACTGCCGATCAGGTCGCATTGCAGACGGCCTTGTCCCCAGGCGAAGCGCACGGGCCCGTCAGCGGATATCTGTTTTTCGCTTACACCGGCAACGTCAAGCGCATCCGCTCTCTGGAGTTGGATTATGCCGGTCCGGAGGGGAGCGCCGCGCTGCCGCTGTTGTGAGATCTAGCCGTGAGATCTACACGTACTGTACAAGCGGCTGGCGCAGCTCACGCAGTTCAAGGTTACAGATCCCCAAAAAAAACTTGAACGTTTCTTCATCATTCCTGTTGCATTTTTCACCAATAGATAGTACACTGCCACTGAATATACAAATCGTCCAACACTAACGGAGCGTGTCGGGGAACGCAACAGGTGTTGCGGAGAGATAATCGTGCGCTGTGGTCTAGCCCTAGGTGTGCGTTAGGGTCTTTGTGTGCGCTTAGGGTTGCCAAGCTACTGCCGCACCGCACCAGTCACCGTATGGGTTTGTCTTAACTCTGAGTTGAGGGACAAGTATCCACGAAGTGTACTGGGATTGGTGTAGGGAGGAGTGCGCTGTCGCTTTGGGGGCAAGGAACAAGTCAGTCTGTTTCTGAGTCACCCGCGGCGATAGAGTATTCACTGGCAACATGGTGTAACGATTCGGCGCATCCTGGCCGGTTGGGGGGTCATCGCGAATCAGGGGGTACAATTGTGCAAAGCAAGTTTACGTGTCTTCTGCTAGGTATTTGCTTCGTTTTTTGTTCAGGGAGCGCGCGCGGGCAAGCCATCAGTGGCGACTTAACTGGCACGGTTTTCGACTCGAGCGGCGCCGCGATTCCGAATGTGTCGGTCGTGGCGTTAGACGATGCGACGGGCGTGAGGACGACCGCGCAAACCAATGCGGACGGTGTATACCGGTTCACCAACCTGCCCATCGGTCGCTACACGGTAACTGCATCGGCGAGCGGGTTCACCAGCGACGAGCTGAAGAACGTTGATTTGGCGCTCAACAGCGTGGTGACGGCCAATCTGACCCTGGCTGTTGGAAAGGTGGGTACGACGGTGGAGGTTAGCGCCAGCGCCGCAAGCATCGATACGACCACCGCCCAACTGCAGACCACGTTTGAAGCCAGAGAAGTGCTGGAGCTGCCGCAGACCGGTTCGGGTTCGGGCGTGTACAACCTCGCGCTGCTGGGCGCAGGCGTATCCACCTCGGGCGGCGTCGGCCAAGGTTTTGGCCCGGCGGTCGCCGGCCAACGGCCGGACAACAATTCGTTCTTCCTGGACGGCGTCAGCAACAACAATTACTACGACCCGGCGCCGCTTGTCTATGTCTCGAACGAAGCGATCGGCGAATTCACCTTGCTGCAGAACCAATTCGCGCCGGAGTTTGGCGGCGGATCGGGCGGCATTTTTAACGCGCTCGTGAAGACCGGCACCAACCAGATCCACGGGTCCATCTACGAATATCTGCAGAACCGCAACCTCAACGCAGTGAACGCGCTTGACGCGGTCGCGGGGTATACCTCAAATCCCCGCTACGACAACAACAGGCTGGGCGCGACCATCGGTGGACCGATAAAGAAGAACAAGTTGTTCTATTTCGGGAACTTCGAGTATAACCCGATCGGGTTTTCGGCGGTGCCTGGATCACCGCTGGCTGCTCCCACGGCGGCGGGCTACTCAACACTAAGCAGCCTCCCCGGAATCAGCGCGACCAATCTGGCGCAATTTCAAAAGTATGTTCCCGCGGCGGCCCAGAACGATCAAGGCGACATCACGGTGCAGGGCACGCAGATTCCCATTGGCTCTATCTCGTTTAACAATCCCGCCTACACCAACAATTATAACGCGCTTGTGTCGCTTGATTACAACATAAGCGACAAGGACCAGCTACGAGGGCGGTGGATCTACAACCGGCAGTCGTCGATTGTGGCAGCGGAAGTGCCGGCGTTCAACGAGGGCCAACCGAATAACAACTACGCATTCAATCTGTCGGAGTTTCACAACTTTGCGCCCACGCTGCAAAACGAGTTTCGTCTTTCGTACAGCCGCAACGTGAACGCGCTTCCAGCTACTTCGTTGAAGTTCCCTGGTCTGGACGCGTACCCGGTAATCACCATCGATGAGCTGGCTGGCTTGACGTGGGGACCAGTCGGCCCCTCGGGTTCCACCCAAGGCCTCTTTCAGGCGACCGACAACGTGACCAAGGTGTGGGGCAAACACACGTTCAAGTTGGGTGGCGATTTCATTGACATGATTGCGGCGAACTACTTCATCCAACGGGTAACGGGAAACTATGAATATTCGACGCTCGATCTATATTTGACGGACCAGGCGCCGGACGTGCTGGGAGAGCGTAGCGCGGGCGCCACCAGCTATCCGGTGGGCTTCCTGCAATACTCCGCGTTCGTGAACGACGACGTCCGTGTTTTGCCCAATCTCACCATCAATCTCGGATTGCGTTACGAGTACGTTACGATGCCGGTGGCTTCCCGCTATCAGGTATATAGCGCCCCGGCGAGCGTCCCCGGTCTACTCACGGTCGGCAAGCCCTCCTTCGATCCCACGAACTTTGCGCCCAGAATCGGGTTCGCCTACTCGCCGGGTAAAGAAGGCACATGGGTCGTACGGGGGGGGTTCAGCCAGGCTTATGACTTGACCTATTCGAATTTGACGGCGAATGCGGCGCCACCCTATTTCCAACAGACCAACGATTGCCCGGGTGTTAATTGCGCCCCCACCGGTTTCCTTGCCAACGGCGGCTTGCCGGGAAGCGCGCAACCATTGCCGACGGATCAGGCGGGCGCCCTGTCGGTGCTCAGTTCGTATATTTATGGCGGCAAACGCCCGTACGGTCTCGACTGGACCCTGGGCGTGCAGCACGTATTCAAGCATAATTACACGTTTGAGGCGCGCTATGTCGGTACCAGAGGCGTACACTTATGGAATCAAACGCGCCAAAACATCTTCCCGCTGGTGTCGCCTACCAACTACATTCCTACCTTCTTCGCGATGCCGAGCGCGGCCACCTTCGCTTCGCTGACTAAGACATTGGCGGATGTAGAGTCCTATATCGTGCCTGGCGGAACCGCGGACAATCCGAGGAACGA
>Ga0302325_10002222_pt1 | contig 47515 bp, 47 predicted proteins | sample Palsa_T0_2_FD_201948 | JGI IMG/M metagenome (GOLD analysis project Ga0302325, IMG submission 201948) | Peat permafrost microbial communities from Stordalen Mire near Abisko, Sweden - Palsa_T0_2 | ecosystem: Environmental > Terrestrial > Soil > Palsa > Peat permafrost | place: Sweden: Abisko...
GCGTAGGAGCGCTCGCGCCCGTAGCGGTTGCGGTAGCGGACCTCGATGCGCTCGCCATCGGTGCCGTAGAGAAAGATGTCGCGCTGCTTGGCAGTGAGCTTCCGCCACGGTCGCTCGACGTCGATGTCGAAGCGCTCGGCGAGTGCCGCCGTCATCTGCTCGTAATAGCTCGAGCTGCTGCCGGCCCACGGCGCCAGGGCACCCTGGGCGATCGAGAGCTCGGGATCGGGCACGACGAGCTCCGGGTCGATCTCGAGCTGCGAGCCGAGGCCGGTGCAGCGCTCGCAAGCCCCCTGTGGCGCGTTGAACGAGAAGATCCGCGGCTCGAGCTCGGGCATCGAGGTGCCGCACTTCAGGCAGGCGAACTTCTCCGAGAAGGTCAGCGTCTCGCCGACGCCGCCGCCGCTCCCGGCCTCGCCCTCGCGCGGCACGATCTGCACCGCGACGATCCCTTCGGCGAGCGCCGCCGCGGTCTCGATCGAGTCAACGAGCCGCTTGCGCACGTCGGGGCGCATGACGAGACGATCGACGACCACCGCGATGTCGTGCTTCAGCTTGCGGTCGAGCTCGAGGTCCTCCTCGAGGCTCCGCAGCTCGCCGTCGATCAGCACCCTGGCGAAGCCCTCGACCCGCAGCTCTTCGAGCAGCTTGCCGTATTCGCCCTTACGGCCTCGCACGACCGGCGCGAGCACCATGAAACGCGTCCCTTCGGCGAGCTCGAGCACCTGGTCGGCAATCTGCTCGAGCGACTGCCCGGTGATGCGCGCGCCGCAGACATGGCAGTGCGGCACGCCGATCCGCGCCCACAGCAGTCGCAGGTAGTCATAGATCTCGGTGACCGTGCCGACCGTCGAGCGCGGATTGCGCGACGTTGTCTTCTGATCGATCGAGATCGCCGGCGACAGCCCCTCGATGGAGTCCACATCGGGCTTGTCCATCTGGCCCAGGAACTGCCGCGCATAAGCCGACAGCGACTCGACGTAGCGGCGCTGGCCCTCGGCATAGATAGTGTCGAAGGCGAGCGAGGACTTGCCCGATCCCGAGAGTCCGGTGAGCACGACCAGCGCGTCGCGCGGCAGGGTCAGCGAGACGTTCTTGAGGTTGTGCTCACGCGCCCCGGAGATGACGATCTGGTTCGATGAGGCCACGTTATGACCATTGTACCGATACGAACAGACGTTCGTTCAAGCCGCGCGGGAATGGACAAGCGCCGCGCGTGCCGCACGGATTACCGCAGGTGACGCTCGCTCAGCCGGTCGTCGAGCGCGGCCGCAGACGGAGCACCAATGCGGTGAGTCCGAGCACGATCAGCGCCACCAGGCCGATCAGGAAGGCGTACCAGAAGATGTTGCTGGCGGTGCCGGGGTGCTTGCTGTTGCTCCCACTCGTGACGTTTGCGAGCAAGAACAACACCACGTCAACGCCAAACAGATAGAGCAGGTTTCTACGGCTCAACGCCATGGGCGCAACCCACCAGGTTGGCTATGGGCCACGCTAGCTTCTAGCGCAATTACCCACTTGCCGGCCGGCGAGTGATGATGCTCGCCCTCGCGCCCCCAGGCAAGGCCCCCAGTGGCTGCCCGCGGGCTTCACTTGTGCGGCTTGTAGGCGACCACCCAGGCGATGTCTACGTTCGGCTCAACGGCGGCCCACGGCGCGGTGCAGGCCTGCCCCGCCACCGCCTGGCAGGTGGTCTGAGACTGCAGCACGATGTTCGATGGCACCGAGGAGACGCTGGGATTGATCTCGGTCGCCCAGACGTGGCCGTCGATCGTGTACTGGAGCTCGCCCTTACTCCAGATCACGCCCACGGTGTGCCATTTGGCGGCCTTCGCCGTCACGCTGTTGGGCACGATGACGGGCCCGGTCGTCCCCGTGGCGCCGGTCGGTCCGCTCGGACCGGTCGACCCCGTGCCCAGATACTTCAGCATCGCGCCGATCGTCGTCAAATGATCTGGCCCGCCCTCGACGATGAAGTCGGTTTCCGGTGGCGCGATGTCGGTAACCGGCCAGAGTAGGCCGAGGAATGAAACATCGGCAACGGGCGTCGTCTTGACCCGTACGAGAACCTTGCCGTAGGTCATGGCGAACTTCGTCTTCGCGCCGCCACTGACCTCGTTGTTGAAGAGCGCGCAGCTCGCAGCGTTCTTACAGGCCGCGGGATCGCTGTAGGTCTCGAGCACGAGCTCACCGTCACGTACGACGGCGTGCGATCGCGCCCACCATCCCCCCAGGCCGCCGCCCACCACGCCGTTGTATTTGTTCCACTTCGAATCGAGCTCGTTGCCCTTGAAGTCGTCCTTGAAGACCTGCTTCCAACCGGGCGTGTTGCCGACGGGCATCGCGACACCCGACGGGCCGCGCGACGCCGCATGCCCGGCCTTGGCGGCGACATTCGCCGTGCCCGCAAGCGTGAACCCCGCCACCAGCGCCCACGCGCCGAGCAGGGCGAGCAGCGAGCGTCGAGCCCGCATCAGTAGGCCTCAGCGGAGGTCATCAGTCAGCGATCCTAGCGAGTTTTCCATAAAATGCACGCTTTGCAGGGAAAACGTCCTGCGTTGAGATGCCCGTGATGTCGCGCCGGCTGGCCACGCCGGCTGCCCCTCCCACGGGCGGCGTGCTCCACAGGAATTTCACCACACATTCGAGGCCCCGTGCGCCTATCCTCGCTCGACAGCGGACCGACGGTTGGCAGCGCGACGGCCGACACCGGCTCATCCCTACCCGCGCTGCGCCGCAGCCAAAAACGACTGCGACATCCGGCCGACGCCGCCAGTAGCGTTCAGCGCGGTCCAAATAGCAGGGAACGAGTCATGGGCGAGCTGCGCATCGACGACGATCCCCCATCGCGGGGCCCCCACTTCGGGGGACAGGCAGGCGACTCCGCCGAGGAGCTGCTGAGCCGAGCCCTGCTCGATCACGAGGACTCGGCCGCCGTGGCCATGCGCGTCGGCGGCCTCACGCTGTGCGACCAGCTGACGATCATCTTCCACGGCCGCCGCGACCTCTCGACGATCCACACCTACATCGCGCTCGGCAACCACGGCGCCGGCGACGCGCTGCGACCGAGCGAGCTCCTGCGCGTGCCCTGCTACCTCGACCTCGCCGATGCCGCCTCGCGCCGCGACGCCGAGCAGCTCTACCGCGAGCAGGCGGGCATACTGCGCGAAGCGCTGCGCGCTGCCGACACCGTCCTCGCCGTCTGGTGGGAGCCGCTCGCCGAGCTCGCCGGCACGCCAGTCCGCGTCGAGCACGCGACGATCGCCGACGCCGACCTCCACGCCCAGCTCTTGATGCCGGTCGCGCTGCGCGCCTCTGAGCGCGGTGTGATGGTCGCAGCGGTCTGCACGGCCCGCACGCTGGCCCAGGGCGCGCCGCCGCTCGGCATCGCCTGCGTCCAGCAGGACGTCTCCCACGTCTACCCCTTGACCGACGACCCCGAGCGCTGTCTCGAGGACTTCTTCGCGCGCACCGCCGACCACGCCCATCTTCTCGCCGAGCGCCTCGCCCACCAGGAGGCCTCGGTCGAGCGCTTCCTCGAGCTCTCTGGCGAGTAGCGCCCGCGCCGGGGTTTGGTGCGGCGCTGCCAGCTCGCTAAGCCGTCGTGCTCAGCTCGCGCATCGCTCTGCGTAGATCGCGCAGCTCGTCGCGCAGCCTTGCTGCGTACTCGAAACGGAGGTCCGCGGCGGCCGCCAGCATCTCCTCCTCAAGCTCGACGGCGAGCTTCTCGAGCTCCGGCGGTGCGAGATCGGCGGTCGCGGTAGCCGTGGCGCTGGCGCCCCGGCGGCGCCGGCGCGAAGGCGTCTTTGACTCGGAGCTGAGGAACTCGGCGATGTCCGAGACACCCTTGACGATGCTCGCGGCGGTGATCCCGTGCTCCTCGTTGTAGGCGAGCTGGATCGCCCGGCGGCGGTCGGTCTCCTCGAGCGCGGCGGTCATCGCGGCGGTCATCCGGTCGGCGTACATGATCACCGTGCCCTCGATGTTGCGCGCCGCGCGCCCGATCGTCTGGATCAGTGAAGTCTCACCGCGGAGGAAGCCCTCCTTGTCGGCGTCGAGGATCGCCACCAGCGAAACCTCCGGCAGGTCGAGCCCTTCGCGCAACAGGTTGACGCCGACCAGCACGTCGTATTCGCCGAGTCGCAGGTCGCGGATGATCTGGATTCGCTCGAGCGTGTCGATCTCCGAGTGCAGGTAGCGCGTGCGAAAGCCGAGCTCGAGCAGGTAGCCGGAGAGGTCCTCGGCCATCTTCTTGGTCAGCGTCGTCACGAGCACGCGCTCGTCGCGGTCGACGCGCCGGCGCACCTCGCCCATCAGGTCGTCGATCTGGTTGTGAGTCGTGCGGACGTCGACCTGCGGGTCGACGATGCCGGTCGGGCGGACGATCTGCTCGACGACGCGCGCCGAGCGCGTGCGCTCGAAGGGGCCGGGCGTCGCCGAGACGAAGATGATCTGCGGCGTCATCTGCAGGAACTCCTCGAAGGTCTGCGGGCGGTTGTCGAGCGCGCTCGGCAGGCGGAAGCCGTAGTCGACGAGCGTCTGCTTGCGCGAGCGGTCGCCCTCGTACATCCCCCCGATCTGCGGCACCGTCTGATGGGACTCGTCGGTGAAGCAGATGAAGTCGCGCGGGAAGTAGTCGAGCAGGCAGTAGGGGCGCTCGCCCGGCTTGCGGCCGTCGATCACGCGCGAGTAGTTCTCGATGCCCGAGCAGAACCCGACCTCGCGCAGCATCTCCATGTCGTACTGCGTGCGCTGGCGCAGACGGTGTGACTCGAGCAGCTTGCCCTCGGCGTCGAGTTGCGCGCAGCGCTCGTTCAGCTCCGCGCCGATCTCCGCCACGGCGCGCTCGACCATGCCCTCGGCGACGTTGTAGTGACTCGCCGGCCAGATCGCGATGTGCTCGAGATCGGGCGCGATGAGCTCGCCGGTGAGCGGATCGAACTCGGCGAGCGACTCGACCTCATCGCCGAACAGCGTCGCCCGGTAGGCCGTCTCGGCGTACGCCGGGAAAACCTCGAGCGTCTCGCCCTTGACGCGGAAGTTGCCGCGTGCGAGCACCTGGTCGTTGCGCGTGTACTGGATTGAGACGAGCTGGCGCAACAGCGCGTCGCGGTCGACGGACTCGCCGCGGCGCAGCAGCTGCATGTTGCGCGCATAGGTGTCGGGCGAGCCGAGGCCATAGATGCAGGACACCGACGCGACGATGATCACATCGCGCCGCGCGAACACGGCGGCGGTCGCGGCGTGGCGCAACCGATCGATCTCGGCGTTGACCGACGAGTCCTTCTCGATGTAGAGATCGCGACTCGCGACGTAGGCCTCGGGCTGGTAGTAGTCGTAGTAGGAGACGAAGTACTCGACGGCGTTGTTCGGGAAGTAGGTGCGAAACTCGTTGCAGAGCTGCGCCGCGAGCGTCTTGTTGTGCGCGATCACGAGCGCCGGGCGCTGCACCGCCTCGATCACCCCGGCCATCGTCATCGTCTTGCCCGTCCCGGTCGCCCCGAGCAGCGTCGTGTAGCGGTCGCCACGCTCGATCGACTCGGCGATCTCGCTGATCGCCTTGGGCTGATCGGCAGCCGGGGTGAACGCTGAGTCGAGGCTGAAGGCAGGCACGCCTTCAGTATCCCAAGCCGCGCAGCGCGGCTCGGGCGCACGGCCAGCCCACCTCAGGCGGCGCTCTCCAGCTCAAGCCTGAGCGCCTGCATCGCCTCAACGGCGCTGGCGCGGAGCTCGGCGATTTGCGCGGACCCGAGCTCGACGCCCTGGCCCTCGCCCTCCGAGATCAGCTGTGCGCAGGCGCTCAGCCTGCTCGCCCCGAGGCTCGCACTGCTCCCCTGCAGCCGATGCGCGACACGCCGCACCTCGACACCGTCGCCGCGCCCGATCGCCCCGCCTGGAGCGATACGTACGTCGAGACGAAGTCAGCGGAGCTCGTGGCACGCTCCTGCAGCCGCGTGAGAATCCCGTCTTTCGCGTGGGTGCGCGACAACTCGATGCCGCCCGCCACCAGCCCCAGCACCACAATGAGCGCCAGCACTACGAGGCCGAGGCGCACCCGCGGCGTCTGCGCTCGTGCGCGGATCGTTTGTCTAGCGCTCAAGGCGGGCATCCTCTTCTGTCGTCATTTCGAGCCGCCGCCGTGAATCGGCATGCCCGCTGGCGGACGCTCTAAGGCGGGCCGAGCTGCTTTGCGTAGTAGCGACGGTAGGTCTTCGTCGCAGCCTCGACGCGGACGACATAAGCACGCGTCTGCGGGAACGGGATCGCGTCGACGCTCAGCGCCTGGCCGCGGGCGCGCGCCGTCGTGACCCAGCGGTCGACGTTCGCCAGGCCCGCGTTGTATGCGGCGAGCGCCAGCGTCAAGTCGTCGTGGTAGACGTTCAGCAGATAACGCAGGTAGTAGCTGCCGTAGGCGATGTTCGTCGCCGGGTGAGCGAGATCCGCGACTTTGAACAGCGTGCCGCCCGACATGTGCGCGAGGTCGCGCGCCGTCGCCGGCAGGATCTGCATCAGGCCGAGGGCACCGGCGCTCGAGGTCCGCGCGTCGAACTTCGTCTCGGCGTAGATCACCGCGGCGACGAGCGCCGGATCCAGATGCTCGGCCCGGGCCTGCTGGCGGATTTCCGCCGCGTCGGACAGCGGGTAGCGGAGCTCGCGCACCACGCCGCTGATCAACGGCGTGAGCACGATGACGGCAATCGCAACGCCAATCAAAAACGCCAGAACCGCAATGACGCGGCGCCGCGCCGGAGTGCGAGCGGCGCGCCGGGTGGCGCTCACGCCCCAAGCCGCCTGAGGATCTCGGCGAGCTTTGCCTCGAGCTCCGCGACGCTGCCGTCGTTGACCACGACGTAGCTCGCGCGCCTTGCCTTCTCCTCCTGGCTCAACTGGCGGCGCTCGCGCGCGGCGAGCTCCTCCTGGTCGCGGGCCGCAATTCGCTCGGCCCGGAGGCGGTCATCGGCAACGATCGCGATTGTCGCGTCAAAGCGCCCCTCGACCCGGGCTTCGAAGAGCAGCGGCGTTTCGACGACGCCGGCAACCGGCGGCGGTGAGCGCAGCTCGAGCTCGTCATGGAACGCGCCGACCCGCGCCCCGACGAGCGGCCACAGCAGCTCTTCGAGCCACGTTCGCTCTTGCTCGTCGGCGAACGTCCGCCGCGCGATCGCGCCACGATCGACACGCTCACCAGCGAAGACGGCCGCGCCCCAGCGCTCGCGCACAGCCTCGCGCACCGGCGTCGTCTCATAAAGCTCGTGCACCACGGCGTCGGTGTTGAGTCCGACCGCCCCGAGCCGCTCGAGTGCGGCGAGCGCTGTCGATTTGCCCGCACCGAGCCCGCCCGTCAAGCCGACGAACGGCACCCCCATGCGACTGCGTCGCTAGCTGTTGGCCGGCTCGGCCGGCACTCGCGCAGCGGCAGAATCCTCGCCGCCTGCCGGCGCCGGCGCCTCACCGTCCGCCTCAGCCGCCGCGGTCGCAGGTTCCTCCGCAGCCACCTCAACCGCAGCCGCCGAAGCCTCTGGCGCAGGCTCCGCCTCTGGCGCCACGGGCTGCTCATCGGCAACCACGGGCTCCGCCTCGCCCTCGGCCGGTGCCGCCTCAACGACGTAGGCCGCTTGGGGATCTTCGTCGCCATCAGCTTCTGCGTCGACCTCGGACAGGTCGATCGGGTGTAGCGGTAGCACCTGTCCTTCGACCCGCTTGGCCGACAGCGAGAGCCGTCGGCGCTCGGAGTCGATCTCGAGGATCTTCACGCGGATCTCATCGCCGGGCTGGACGACCTCGCGCGGATTTTCGACGTGATGCGCGGCCAGTTCGGAGATGTGCACAAGTCCCTCGACGCCATCGAGGATCTCAACGAACGCACCGAAGGTCACGACCTTGGTGACGGTGCCCACCAGCTCGTCGCCGATGTTGTAGGTGTTGACGATCCGCTGCCAGGGATCTTCCTGGGTCTGCTTGAGACCGAGCGAGATGCGCTGGCGCTCGCGGTCGATGTCGAGCACCTTCACCTTCACCGTGTCGCCGATCTCGAGCACCTGGCTCGGATGGTTGACGTGCGACCAGGAAAGCTCGGAGATGTGGATGAGCCCATCGATGCCGTCGAGATCGACGAACGCCCCGAAGTCGACGATATTGGAGATCTGGCCCTCAACGACGAGCCCCGGCTCGAGACGGTCGAGGATCTGCTGGCGCACCTCCTTGCGCTCCTCTTCGAGCACGGCCCGCCGTGACAGCACGACGTTGTTGCGCGAGCGGTTCAGCTCGATCACCTTGCACTCGATCGTCGTACCCATGTACTCGTCGAGGTTCGGCACGCGGCGAATGTCGACCAGCGACGCCGGCAGGAAGCCGCGCACGCCGAGATCGATGATCAAGCCGCCCTTGACCACCTCGATCACGTTGCCTTCGACCGGCTCGCCGGACTCGGCCGCGGCTTCGATCCGGCGCCAGGCCTTCTCGAAGCGAGCGCGCTTCTTGGAGATGATCAGCCGGCCGTCCTGGTCTTCCTTTGTGAGGACCAGAGCATCGACCTCTTCGCCGAGCGAAACCTCGTCATGCGGATCGACCGACTTGCGGATCGAGAGCTCGTTGGCCGGGATAACGCCCTCGGACTTGTAGCCGATATCGACGAGCACCTCGTCCTGGTCGATGCGCACAACCAGTCCGGTGACGACCTCGCCCTCCTCGAACGGATGGATCGTCGCGTCGTAGTTCGGGACGATCTGGCCGTCGATCTCGAGCAATAGCCCGTCTGATCCTTCGACGACCTTGGCCGCAGGGTTGTCAACCACCGTGTTCACGGCAAGGAGCGTAGCGCAGCGGCGCCATTTTCAACGCGCCACGCGCGTATCATCCGCGACCATGCCAGTGCGCGCCACGAAGCGTGGAGCGGCGCGAACCGCGCTCGATCGGGACTGTGATGTGCTCGTGTGCGGCGCAAGCTTCGCCGGTTTGACGCTCGCCCGCGAGCTCGAGGGGACAGGGGCCCGCGTGCTGATGGTCGACCGCTACGAGATCGGTGAGCGTCAAACCTCGGCCTGCGCGGCACCGACCGATTGGCTTGAGCTACTGGGACTGAACGGCGCGATCCGCCAGACCTTCCCCAAGCTCGTGGTTCACACCAGCCGCTCGACGGCGCACTGGCAGCTGCCCTTCACCTTCTCGACGTTCGACTACCGCGAGCTTTGCGCGCTGTTGCGCGAGGGCTCGCGCTCGAGCGAGTTCGAGACCGCGACCGTCGAGCGCCTGGAACCCGGAGCCCTGCACACCGTCTACACCGACCGCGGCGTGCTCCGCGCGCCCTACGTCATCGACGCACTCGGCTGGCGCCGCGTGCTCTCGAGCTCCCAGCCGATTCAACCGCCGGGCGCGCGACTATCTCGTGGTCTCGAGGTTCACCCTCCGGGCTCGGCTGACGAGCTCGAGATCTGGATCGATCGGCGCTACGTGCGCGCGGGCTACAGCTGGAGCTTCCCGGCCGGCGAGGAGCTGCGCGTTGGCGTCGGCTCATTCGAGCCGCGCGATCGTGTCAAGGGCGGCACGGTCGCGCTAGCCACCGACCTCCGGCTCGAACCGGTCGGCTACCAGGGAAACTGGATCCCCCACCAGCTGCGCCCGGCGACCGAGCACGGCGTGTTCTTCGTCGGCGACTCGGCCGGGCACTGCCTGCCGCTGACGGCGGAGGGCATCCGGCCGGCCTTCTACTTCGCGCTTGCCCTCGGTCGCGAACTGCGCCGGGCACTCGCCGGGGAGATCACGCGCGAGCAGGCGCTTGCGCGTTACAGCGAGTTCAGCGCCAAGCACGCCAGGGATTACAAGTTGCTACTCACCGCTCAGCGCCTCGTCGGCGCGAGCACCGCGAGTGCGCCGTTGCGCTGGGCGGTCAACTCGCTGAACGTGCGCCGACTCGCATTTTGGGCCTTCAACCGCTACCTGGCGATCACCCCGCCGGAATTCGTCCAGGCGGCGGCACAGGTCAAGTGAACGGCCGGCTCCGCGCGGCGCCAATCACTTCGCGGCGAGCCAGTTCTCCCCCACACCGATGTCGACTCCGAGTGGTGGGTCGAGGTCCCAGGCGCCGACCATCTCGGCGCTCAGCAGCGCGCGCACCTCGTCGACCTCCTCCGGCGGGCCTTCAACCATCAGCTCGTCGTGGATCTGGAGGATCAGCCGCGAGCGCAGGCCCGACAGCGCGGTATGGCCACGGACCATCGCCACCTTGATGATGTCGGCGGCGGTCCCCTGAATCACTGTGTTAACGGCGAGGCGCTCGCCGAGCGCGTGCTGCTGGCGGTTGCGCGCGCGGAGCTCGGGGATCGGCCGGCGGCGGCCGAGCAGCGTCGTGACGTAGCCCTGCTCGATCGCCTTGGCGATCGTCCGCTCGATGAACTCGCGGACCGCGGGGAAGCGCTCAAAGTAGGTAGCGATGAACGCTGCCGCCTCCTCGCGCGGGATCTGCAGGCGATCCGCAAGGCCGTAGTCGGTCAGGCCGTAGGCGATGCCGTAGTTGATCATCTTCGCCTTCGAGCGCATGCCGGCGTCGATCTCGTGCGGCTCGACCTGGAAGACCTGGCAGGCGGTCGCCGTGTGCACGTCCTCGCCGTCTCTGAAGATCTGCTTCAGCACCGGCTCGTCGGCCATCTGCGCCAGCACGCGCAGCTCGATCTGCGAGTAGTCGGCGCAGACCAGCACACTGCCGGGCGCAGCGACGAAGCAGGCACGAATCTCGCGCCCGAGCGGCGTGCGGATCGGGATGTTTTGGAGATTCGGGTTGGTTGACGAGAGCCGTCCGGTGCTCGCGACCGCCTGCAGAAAGGTCGTGTGCAGGCGCGACGCGGCGTCGACCTGGCTCGGCAGCGGTTCGAGATAGGTCTTGAGCAGCGTCGAAAGCTCGCGCCAGCGCTCGATCATCGGCACGATCTCGTGCTCGGAGCGGATCGCCGCGAGCACGCGGGCATCGGTAGAAAACCCGGTCTTGCCGCGCCGCTTGCGCGACAGTCCGAGCTTCTCGAACAGAATCGCACCGAGCTGCTGCGGCGAGCCGATTACGAACTCCTCGCCCGCCGCGGCGAAAATCGACTGCTCGAGCGCGGTGATCTCCTCGTTCACGCGCGCTCCCACCTCCCCGAGACGTGGGACATCGAGCGCCAGCCCCGCGACTTCCATCTCGCGCAGCACGCCGACGAGCGGCAGCTCGACGTCGCGGAGCAGCGCTTCGAGGCCACGCTCGGCGAGCTCGGCCCGCTGCAGCTCGCCGAGCGCACGCACGAGCTGCGCGTCCGCCGGCGCACCGGCTGGCGCCGCGGCGAGGCCGCGGTCCTCGCAAAGCTCGGCGAACGGGTAGCCGCGCCGCGCGGGATCGAGCAGGTAGGCGGCGAGCATCGTGTCGTGCGCCAACAGCGGCGGCACCGCGCCGAGCGTCTTGGCGTCGTGAACGACGATCTGGTGCGCCGCGAGCAGGCCGACCAGCTCGGCCGGCTCGGCGACTTCGCCGCTCAGCACCTCGCCGCCCGTGGCGACGCCGAACGTCCAGTTCGCGGCCTCGCCGAACAGAGCGCCCTCCGGCACTTCCGGCGCGCGCACCGCGATCGCCAGCTCCCCTTCGCCAACCGCGGCGAGCTGGGCAATCGTCACCTGGCGCGTTTTGAGCGGCGCCGGCTCGGCGGCGACCGCGCCGGCGCCAACCCCACCGATCGCCTCCTCGAGGCGGCGCAGCGGGTCGCGCAGCTCATAGCGGCGAAACGCCTCGCGCAGCGCCCCCATGTCTGGCTCGCCGGCCTGGATCGCGGCCAGATCCACCTCGAGCGGCAGGTCGCGGCGCATCGTCGCGAGCTGCTTCGAGACGATCGCGTCGTCGCGATGCGCGACCAGGTTCGCGCGCCGCTTCTCGCCGCTCACCTCATCGACCCGCTCCAGGACGCTCTCGAGCGAGCCGAACTTCTGCAGTAGCTCGGCCGCCGTCTTCTCGCCGATCCCCGGGACGCCCGGGATGTTGTCCGAGGTGTCGCCCTTCAGCCCGTAGAAGTCGGGGATCAGCTCGGGCGCGATGCCGTAGCGCTCGATCACCGCCGCGCGGTCATACAGCTTCGTCTCGGTGATCCCGCGCGCCGTCGCCATCACGCTGACGAGCCCGGCCTCGTCGACGAGCTGGAACGCGTCGCGGTCGCCGGTCACGATCGTCACCGCGATCCCCGCCGCGCGCGCGCGCTCGGCGAGCGTCGCGATCACGTCGTCGGCCTCGAAGCCCTCGAGCCGCGCGTTGCGGTAGCCGAAAGCTTCGACCAGCGGGTCGAACGCCGGCCACTGCTCGCGCAGCAGGTCGGGGCGCGACCGCCGCCCCGCCTTGTACTCGCTGTAGAGCTCGCTGCGACCCGAGCTCCCGGCGTCCCAGGCGACAACGGTCGGCGTCACGCCGTGCTCGGTGATCAGCTTCACGAGCATCGAGGCGAAGCCGAAGATTGCGTTGGTCGGCTCGCCGGTCGACGTCGCGATGGCCTCCGGCAACGCGAAGAACGCCCGGTAGACAAGGCTGTTGCCGTCGATCAGGAACAGCGTTGACACCGCGAGCGGATGCTAGCGGGACGGTCTAGGATTGAGCTCCATGCGAATCGCGCTGAGCGGTGCCAACGGGCTAGTGGGCGGCCGGCTCGCCGCAGCCCTGCGGGCGCGCGGCGATGAAGTGATCGAGCTGAGTCGCAGCGCCGAGCGCGGGGCCGTGGCCTGGCAGCCGTCGCGCGAGCCGGCGCCGGCGGCGGCGCTCGAGGGCAGCGACGCGGTCGTCCATCTGGCGGGCGAGCCGATCGCCCAACGCTGGACCACGCGAGCGCGCGAGGCCATCCGCGACAGCCGGACGTTGGGCACCGCAAACCTGATCGCCGGCATCGCCGCGAGCGAGGTTCGTCCGCGGGTGCTGCTGAGCGCAAGCGCGGTCGGCTACTACGGCAGCCGCGGCGACGAGTTGCTGGTTGAGAGCTCGGCTCCAGGCGAGGATTGGTTGGCCGAGGTCTGCGTTGAGTGGGAGCGTGCCGCGATGGCAGCAACGCCGCTGGGGCTACGCGTTTGCGTGCTGCGCGCGGGCATCGTCCTCGATCGTCGTGGTGGCGCGCTGGCCAAGATGCTGCCGCCGTTCCGAGCCGGCCTCGGCGGACCGGTCGCCGGTGGCCGCCAGTACGTCTCCTGGATTCACGTCGATGACCTCGTCGGGCTCTACCTCGCGGCACTGGACGACGACCGCTTCACCGGCCCGCTCAACGCGGTCGCACCGGAAGCGGTGCGAAACGGGGAGTTCGCCAAGGCGCTCGGGCGCGCGCTGCACCGCCCGGCGGTAACGCCGGTGCCGGCGGCCGCGCTGCGAATGCTCTTTGGCGACATGGCAGTGATCATCAGCGAAAGCCAGAACGTCCGGCCCAAGCTCGCACTCGAGCTTGGCTTCAGCTTTGCGCACGCAGACCTCGACGAGGCGCTGCGCAACGTGCTCAGTGCCCGCTGAAGGAGTGCAGCTCGATCAGCTGGCCGGCGCTACCGACGCGGTAGCCGTCAAAGTCCGATAGCGAGCTATCGCCGACGCTGTTGATCGAATAGCGCCCGATCACGCTGTTGCGCACGCCGAGATGGAAGTAGGCGGCGACGACATCGAGGCGATAGCGGGCGGCCGTCGACTTGGCGTGCACTGCGCGGATCGCCGCGAGCACCGATTGCATCGCCGCGTACCCGTAGAGCGTGTACGCGGTCGGCGCGAGCCCGAACTCCTTGCGGTAGGCCGCCAGCACGCTCTGGGCCTGGCGCGGGTACTGCTTGAGCTCGAGGATCGGGCTGGTCACATAGGTGGCGCTCGCCGCAGCGCCAAGCGTGGCGAGAAAGGGGGCCGTCGCGAGCGTGCTCGGCGCAAAGAGCTTGGCGTTGGGAAGGGCGCTGTGGAGCTCCTGCCAAAGCGCCTCCGCGCCAGGACCGGGCGCGGCGCCGACGAGCACCGCGTCGGGGTGCGTAGCGGCGACGGCCGCCGCAATCTGCGCGTAACCGACCGGCTTGGTGTTGGTGTCGGTGTCGATCTGCTTCTGGCCGACAACCGTGATCGCGCTCTGCGTCGCGTCGGCGGCAACCATTGGCGCGATCGCGGCGTCGTACTGTTCGAGGTCGCTCAGTACGTAGAGTCGCTTGGCGGCAAGCCAGCCCATGAAAGCGGTCGTCGCCGCCGCCTCCTGGACGTCGGTGGGCATCAGATGCGCGAAGGTCTGTGTTCCCTCCGGGTAGTACTCCTGGGGCTCGCCCTTGTCGTCATATGGATTCGCGCTCGTCAGTCCGATGTAGGGGCTCGCCGGGCTCACCTGGAGGATGTCGTTCTCGTTGGTGAGCGGCAGCGAGATCGCTGTCGCTGCCGAGTCGAAGTCGCCGATGTAGGCGATCGCCTTGAGATCTTGGGATGCCGCGCGAGCCGAAGCGCCGGTCTGTACGTAGGTCCAGCCGTCCGCCGACGCCTGGGCGTCGTTGAGCGACGCGAAGCTGATCGGGGTCTTGCCGACACGACCGCCGGCCTGGTAGAGCGCGAGCTTCTCGCCGTAAACGATGCTCGTCATCAGCGCGCCCTGTGGTCCCTGCAGCGGCAGGTCGGAGTAGATCGTCAGCGTCTTCTGATAGGTGAAGCCGCCCGGGGCCGCAGTCGAGCTCGAGCCGCCACAGCCGCCGAGTGCCGCTGCGAGCGCAACGAGCACGATTGCTGCCGTTCGGGAATGGCGCACGCGACGCTCCAGACGTGATCGATGGCACCAGCGGCCGACCTGCCGCGCCAGCGGTCGCGGATTCTAGTCAGCGCGCGCTTAGGGCTGCGAGCTACTGGTGCCGCTGCCCGGCAGGTGGCGAATCACGACGCGTCCGCCGGCGGCCAGCACCATCACGAGGAGGGCTACCAGGAAAGAGTCCAGTCCGCTGGTTCCGAGCGCCCAGAGCACGATCCACAGCGCCAAACCGAAAGTCGTGGCGATGACCAATCCCATGCTGGCGGCAGTCTATGCAACACGCGGCAGGAGTGCAGCCGCGAATTCACCGACCAGCCGACCGACCTCGCTAGCAGCGTCATTTGCGCCGCCCGCGGCGCGCACAAGACGCGAGCCGATGATCACGCCGTCGGCTCCGGCATCGGCTGCGTCCGCCGCCTGCGCCGGCGTCGAGATCCCGAACCCGAGCGCCACCGGCACTGCGGTGCTCGCTTTGGCGCGCGCCAGCAGCGGCGCGAATGTCCCCGCGCCGGCGCTCCGCTCGCCGGTCGTCCCGGTAACCGAGACGACGTACATGAAGCCGCGAGCGCGCCTGCCGATCTCCTGCAGCCGCTCCTCGGTGGTCGTCGGCGCGATCAGCGGCACCAGCGCGATTCCCGCCAGCTCGCTGGCGCGCGCGATCTCCTCGCCCTCCTCGAAGGGCAGATCCGGGACGATCAGGCCGTTGACGCCGGCCTGCGCGAGCGCTTCGATGAACTGCTCCGCGCCGGGTCGCAGGACGGTGTTGGCGTAGGCCATGACGATCACCGGGACCCGCCGGGCGAGCGAGGCGGCGAGGCCGAGGACGTCCTCGACCCTCACGCCGCCGGCAAGCGCGCTGGTCGCCGCGGCGTGGATCACCGGTCCGTCGGCGAGCGGATCGGAGAACGGAACGCCGAGCTCGAGCATGTCAGCGCCGGCCTGCACGCACGCCTCGCCGATCGCCAGCGAACGCTCGATGTCGGGAAAGCCACCCATCAGGTAGGGCATCAGGGCGGCACGCTTGCCGCTGCCCGCAAACGCCGCGGCGATGCGCTCGATGCCGCTCTGGGTCGGCGTCATGCCTGGGCGCTGAGCGCGATGACCTCGGCGAGGTCCTTGTCGCCACGGCCCGAGAGGCACACGAGATCGAGCTCGCCGCCCGGATTGGCGAGCACCCAGGCGAGCGCGTGCGAGGCCTCGAGGGCGGGGATGATCCCCTCGAGTTGCGTCACCTGCGCAAAGGTCTCGAGGGCCTGCCCGTCGGTGACCGCGACGTAGCGAACGCGGCGGCTGTCGCGCAGGTAGGCGTGCTCGGGTCCCGAGCCCGGGTAGTCGAGGCCCGCAGAGATCGAGTGCGCCTCGAGGATCTGGCCGTCGTGGTCCTGGAGCACCGCCGAGAACGAGCCGTGGAGCACGCCGGCCTTGCCGCCCGCAGTGAGCGGCGCGCCGTGGCGGCCGCTTTCGAGGCCTTCGCCGGCCGCCTCGACGCCGATCAGCTCGACGCCGTCGTCCTCGAGGAAGGCGGTGAAGATGCCGATCGCGTTCGATCCGCCACCGACGCAGGCGATCACGCGCGCCGGCAGGCGACCGGTACGCTCGAGCAGCTGTGCGCGGGCCTCGTCGCCGATCGTTCGTTGCAGCTCACGCACGATTGCTGGATAGGGCGCGGGCCCGACGGCGCTGCCGATGATGTAGTGCGTCGCGTCGACGTTCTCGACCCAGTCGCGGATCGCCGCCGACACGGCCTCCTTGAGTGTGCGCGCGCCGGCGCTGACCGGCTCCACGCGGGCTCCGAGCAGTTCCATCCGCGCCACGTTGGGCTGCTGGCGGCGGATGTCCTCCTCGCCCATGTAGACGATGCACTCGAGGTCGAGCAGAGCGCAGGCCGTTGCGGCGGCGACGCCGTGCTGGCCGGCACCGGTCTCGGCGATCACGCGGCGCTTTCCCATGCGGCGTGCGAGCAGCGCCTGGCCGAGGGCGTTGTTGATCTTGTGCGAGCCGGTGTGGTTGAGATCCTCGCGCTTGAGCCAGAGCGGATAACCGATGCGTTCACCCAGGCGTCGTGTCTCATAGAGCGGGCTCGGGCGGCCGACGTAGTCGCGCAGCAGGCCGTCGAGCTCAGCGCGGAAGTCCGGGTCCTCCCAAGCCGACGCCCACGCCGCTTCGAGTTCGACCAGCGCCGGCATCAGCGTCTCGGGGACGTACTGGCCACCGTAGGGCCCGTAGCGATGGGCGACCGAGCTCACACCGCCACCGCGGCGGCCGCCTCGAAGAACGCGCGCATTCGCTCGGGGTCCTTGATACCGGGTGATTCCTCGACCCCGCTCGCGACATCGACGGCATAGGGGCCGGTCGCGGCGATCGCCGGGCCGACGCCGTCGGCGTCGAGACCGCCGCTGAGGATCAGCGGTACCGAGGAATGCCGGCCTGAAAGCAGCGACCAGTCAAAGCGCTCGCCGGTGCCGCCGCGTAGGCCGGCGGCGTAGCCGTCGAGGAGGTGGAAGTCGGTGTGGAATCGCTCGAGGTTCTGGAGCGTGCCGGCGCCCCGCACGGCGGCAGCCTTGATCGTGCGCGCACCGGTGCGCCGCGCCACCTCGGAGCAGAATGCCGGTCCCTCGTCGCCGTGCAGCTGAACCAGGGTGAGCGGGACCCGCTCGTTGACGTCGGCGATCGCCTCAAGCGTAGCGTTGACGAACACGCCCGCCAGCTCGACGCGCCGTCGCAGAGCGGCTCCGATCCGCTCCGCCTCGGCGATCGTGCAGCGCCGCGGCGAGTCCTCGTAGAAGATCATGCCAACGGCCCAGGCGCCGAGCTCGGCAGCCGCTTGGGCGTCCTCGAGGCGGGTGACACCACAGATCTTGACGCGCGGTGGCTGCATCGCCACACCGTAGCGGCTGCGGCCGCTCAACCAGACGTGGGCAGGCTCTCCGGGCGCGTGCCCAGCTTGACCTTCACATTGAGGTGCATTTTCCCGCGCACGATCCCCAGCGTCACCGTTTGCCCGGGCCGGTCGTGGACGACGACGTTCTCGAGCGTCGAATCGGAGTCGATCGGCAGGCCGTTCAGCGACACGATGATGTCACCGCCGATCTGCACCTGCGTGATGCCGTCGGCGAGCGTCACGGTTTGGCTCGAGCCGCGGAGCCCGGCCTTCGCGGCTGGCGTCCCGCCGGCGACCGATTCGACGAGCGCCCCGGCATCGACGCCGAGGTGCAGCGACGCAAAGGAAGGACTGATCGTCGTCGTCTCGACGCCGAGGTAGCCCTCGGTCACCCGGCCGGTCCGCTCGAGCTGTGGAATGACGAACTCCGCGGTGTCGATCGGGATCGCAAAGCCGATGCCGATGCTGCCGTCGCTGCCGTCCGCGGTCTGGATCTGCGAGTTGATGCCGATCACCTGGCCTTCGGCATTGATCAGCGGACCGCCCGAGTTGCCGGGGTTGATCGGCGCGTCAGTCTGGATCACGTTGTCGATCGAAAAGCCGTTCGGAGCCTGAATCTCGCGCTGGAGCGCGGAGACGACGCCGGTCGTCAGCGTCCGTTCGAGGTCGAAGGGATTCCCGATCGCCACCGTCGGATCGCCGACCTGAACCGTGTTGGAGTTACCGAGCGGCAGCGGCACGAGGTGCTGGCCGCGCGGGTCGATCTTCAACAGTGCGAGATCGTCATCGGGATCCTTGCCGATGACCTTTGCCGGGACGGTGTTGCCGTTGGCGAACTCGACCGTGATCTTGACGGCGCCGTCGATCACGTGTGCGTTCGTGAGGATCGTGCCGTTCGCGGCGATCACGCAGCCCGATCCGGTCTGGCTACCCGATTCCTCGGTCGGGAAGAGGTCAAACGGCGAGCTCTCGTCCTCAACGACCTTGGCGCTGACATACACGACGCCCGGTGCGTCCCGCTCGTAGATCTCGTGCGGTGTAAGGCCGACGTCCTTGACGGAACCGGCCGCTGAGGGGACGTCCTCCACGACGGTCGTCGTTGTGCTCCCGCGCTTGAAGCCGAACGCCAGCACCACCACCGCGACGATCAGGCCGCCGAGCAGCGCCGAGAGCAGCTGCGTGACCGAGATCTTTCTCACCGCGGTCGGGAGTGTGAACCTCTGCGTTCAACGCTCCCTAAATGGCGCGGGCGACGTCCTCAAGTAGGTCGCGCAAGGCCTGCGCGGGGTCGGCAGCGCGCATCAGCCGCTCGCCGATCAGCACGCCGTCGACGCCCGCGGCGGCGAGCCGGACAAGGTCCTCGGGGCGCGAGATGCCCGATTCGGAGACCACGATCGCGCCCGGCGGCATCGCCTCGAGCAACGCGAAGGTTCGCTCCGGGTCGACGCTGAAGTCGCGCAGGTCGCGGTTGTTGACGCCGATCAGCTCGGCACCGATCGACGCCGCCAACTCGAGCTCGGCGGCGTTGTGCACCTCGACGAGGACGTCGAGGGAAAGCTCGTCGGCGGCGCTGCTCAGCGCCCGCAGCGTCGCGATGTCGAGGGCGGCGACGATCAGTAGCACCGCCGAGGCTCCGACCGCCGCCGCTTCGGCCAGCTGGTAGGGGTCGAGGATGAAGTCCTTGCGCAGCAACGGCAGCGAGCAGGCCTGGGCCGCTTCCTCCAAATCCTCGAGCGCGCCGTTGAAGTGCGGCCCCTCGGTGAGCACGGATATCGCGGCGGCGCCGCCTTCCTCATAGGCGCGGGCGATCTCGGCGACGTTCGACTCCGGTCGGATCGCCCCAGCTGAGGGCGAGCGGCGCTTGTGCTCGGCGATGACGGAGATTCCCGGGCGCGCGAGCGCGTCGCGGAAAGCGTGCGGCGGGCGATCGGTCGGTGTGGGCAGTGTCGCCAGCGGAACCTCGCGCCGGCGCCGCGCGAGCTCGACGCGGGTACTCGCGAGGATGTCCTCGAGCGTGTTCATGGAGCGGCGTGGGTGGCGCGGATGAAGGCCTCGAGCGTCGCTGCGGCGCGGCTGTCGTCGAGCGCTTCGCGCGCCTGCTCGACGCCTTCGGCGAGCGTCGCCGCCGCGCCGGCCGTGTAGATCGCCGCGCCGGCGTTGACGAGGGCGAGGTCGCGTGCGGGACCGTCGCTCGCGGCGAGCACCCCCCGCGTCACCGCGGCGCTGTGCGCCGGGTCGCCGCCTTCGAGCCCCTCGCCGCTCGTGGCGAGCTTGACACCGAGTTGCTCCGGCGTGACGGTGTAGGCGTCGATCTGCTCGCCGTTCACCTCGACGATCCGCGTTGGCGCTGTCGTGGAGACCTCGTCGAGCCCGTCGAGGCTCGAAACGACCAGGGCACGGTCGACGCCGAGCTGGGATAGAGCGCCGGCAATCGTCTCGAGGTAGGCCGGGTCGGAGACGCCGACGAGCTGCCGTCGCGCGCCGGCGGGATTGGTGAGCGGGCCGAGGAAGTTGAAGATCGTCCGCACCGCGAGCTCGCGGCGGACAGGGACCACAAAGCGCGTCGCCTGGTGGTGCCCGGGAGCGAACATGAAGCCGAAGCCGACGTCCTCGATGCAACGCGCGACGTCAGCGGGACCGAGGTCGATCCGCGCGCCGAGCGCTTCGAGCAGGTCGGCCGAGCCGGAGCGACTGGTCGCCGAGCGGTTGCCGTGCTTAGCGACCGCGCAGCCGGCGCCGGCCGCGATCAGCGCCGCCGTCGTTGAGACGTTGAAGGTCGTCCGTCCGCCGCCGGTGCCGGCGGTATCGAGCAGCTGGTCGCGCTCGACGAGCACGGGCAGCGCCAGCGAGCGCATCGTGCGCGCCAGGCCGGTCAGCTCGGCGACCGTCTCACCCTTGGTGCGCAGCGCGATCAGGAAGCCCGCGATCTGTACGTGCGAGACCTCGCCGGCCATGATCTCCGCGAGCACATCGGATGCCTGCTCAGCGCTCAGATCACGCCCGGAGGCGAGCGCGTCCAGTGCGTGTGTGACGGTCTCGTTCGGCGTTTGCTCGACCGCTCCGAGCGGCGCGGCGCTCAAGGTGGCGATCCTTGGAGGAAGTTGCGCAGCAGGTCGATGCCTTCGTCTGTGAGGATCGACTCGGGGTGAAACTGGACGCCCTCGGCGGGAAGCTCGCGGTGGCGGATCCCCATCACCACGCCGTCGCCGCGGGCTGAGACAGCGAGGCAGTCGGGGAGGTCATCGGCGACGATCAGCGAGTGGTAGCGCCCGACGGTGAGTGGGCTGCTCAGGCCGCGGTAGATGGTCGCACCGTCGTGATGGATCGTGCCGGTCTTGCCGTGCACCGGCTCGTGACGAATCACGGTGCCGCCAAAGGCCTGGGCGAGCGCCTGGTGGCCGAGACAGACGCCGAGCGTCGGTATGCCGGCCTGCGGGAAGCGCCGCATCACCTCGAGTGAGATCCCCGCCTCGTTGGGGGTACAGGGCCCCGGGGAGACGATCACGCGGTCGGGCTCGCGCGCCAGGAGTTCGTCGACGCTCGCGCGGTCGTTGCGGACGACATCGACCTCGGCGCCCAGCTCGCCGAGGTACTGCACGAGGTTGTAGGTGAAGGAGTCGTAGTTGTCGATCACGAGCGCGCGCACCAGACGAGCCTAGCCAACCGCTGCGCTCGCGCGGGCGCTCGACGTTTCGTCCGGACCGAGGTTATCCTTGCTTGCGCAAGCAATTTGCTATACTCTCTCCAGATGACCGCGTCAACGAACAAGGAGAAGCAATGCCACCGACAGCAGTAGCGACAGACGTAGCGCCGGGCACCTATGAGTACGACCCGGTCCATTCTTCCGTGACCTTTACGGTGCGCCATTTCGGCGCGGGCAAGTTCCGCGGCGCCTTTGGCGATTTCGATGCGAACGTGCAGGTCGCCGAGGACGGCAGCCTGACGATCGAAGGCGCAGTCAAGGTCGATAGCGTCCAGGTCAAGGAGCCGCGCCTCGACGTGCACCTCAAGTCGCCGGACTTCTTCGACGCCGAGCGCTACCCGGAGATTGCCTTCAAGTCCACGAGCGTCAAGGTCGCCGACGATGGCGCGCTTGAGATCGAGGGCGACCTCACGATCAAGGACACGACCAAGAGCGTCAGCGCGACCGGCGAGCTCACGCACACCGCAGACGACGGCTACGGCGGCGAGCGCATCGGCGTCGAGCTGACCACGACAATCGACCGCAATGATTTCGGGGTCACCTGGAACGCCGAGCTGCCGGGCGGCACGCTGGCGGTTGCCAACGAGGTCACGCTGCAGGTCGAGCTCGAGCTCAAGAAGTCCTAGCCGGCGATGCGCATTCTCGGCATCTCCGGGAGCCTGCGCGGCGGCTCGCACAACGCGCGTCTGCTGGCGGCGGCCGCAGGGCTGCTGCCAGCCGGCGTCGAGTACGTCCGCTTCGATGGGCTGAAGGCTGTGCCGCCGTTTGACGAGGACGATGAGGACGGGCCGCTCGACCCAGCGGTCGCTCATCTGCGCGAGCAGATCGTCGCCGCCGACGGATTGCTGATTGCAACCCCCGAGTACAACTCCTCGATCCCGGGCCAGCTGAAGAACGCGATCGACTGGGCATCAAGGCCGTTCGACACGGCGGCGTTGCGCAACAAGAACGCCGCCGTGATCGGCGCCAGCACCTCGATGTTCGGTGCGCTCTGGGCGCAAGCCGAGGCGCGCAAGGTGCTCGGCGCGGCTGGGGCGCGCGTGATCGACCGCGAGCTGCCGCTCCCCTACGCGCACGAGAGCTTTGATGAGAACGGCCGCCTTCTCGACGGTGAGCTCGAGGCGACGCTCGAGCAGATCGTCGGCGAACTGGTCGAGCAGGCGCGAGCGAGCAGCGCGCGAGCGAGCAGCGCTCAAGCAAGCAACTCTGAGAGCGCGGCGCTCCGCCCTTGATCGGTTGCGGGGACGCCGCAGGCGCTTCGCGCTATGCCCAGTCGCTCTGTTCGCCGGCCAGCTCGATTGCGCGCAGCACGGCGCGGGCCTTGGCCTCGGACTCGCGAAACTCGTAGTCCGGCTTGGCGTCGGCGACGGTGCCGCCACCGGCCTGCAGGTGCGCGACGCCGTCCTTGACGACGACGGTGCGGATGTGGATCGCGGTGTCGAGGTCGCCGGTGTAGCTGAGGTAACCGACGGCGCCGCCGTAGCCGCCGCGCTTGACCGGCTCGAGCTCGTCGATGATCTGCATCGCGCGGACTTTGGGCGCGCCCGAGAGCGTGCCGGCCGGGAGCGTCGCGCGCAGCGCGTCCATCGCGCCGACGCCCTCGCGCAGCTGCCCGGAGACGGTGCTGACGATATGCATCACGTGGCTGTAGCGCTCGATGTCCTTCAGCGACTCGACGCGCACGCTGCCGTACTCGCAGACGCGGCCGAGATCGTTGCGCCCGAGATCGACGAGCATCATGTGCTCGGCCACCTCCTTGGTGTCGGCGAGCAGGTCCGCCGCGAGCTGGTCGTCCTCGCTTGGACTTGACCCGCGCGGGCGGGTGCCCGCTACTGGCCGCGTCAGCACCTCGCGGCCGTTGACGGTGATCAGCGGCTCGGGGCTCGCGCCGGCGAACTGGAAGTCGCCGAAATCGAGGTAGTACATGTAGGGGCTCGGGTTGACGACGCGCAGGCCGCGGTAGATCGAGAAGGCGTCAACCGCGACGGGCGCTGACCAACGCTGCGAGGGGACGACCTGGAAGGCGTCGCCGGCGTGGATGTACTCGACGATTCGCGCGACGATCGCCTCGAAGCGCTCGCGCGGCATGTTCGATTGGAAGTCGGGCAGCGGGCGCCGCGGCAACGGCGTGGCGGGGTGCGGGACCGGACCGGCGAGTACCTCGCGGACCTCGGCGATGCTCTGGCGCGCGCGCTCGTAAGAGGCGTCGAGGTCGTCCTCGGCGTAGACGTTCGCGAGGATCGTAACCGTGTGCTTGAGGTGGTCGAACGCGATCAGGATGTCGCTCAGCATCAGCGCCATGTCGGGCAGGCCGAGCTGATCCTCGTTCGGCGGCCCGAGCGGCTCTACGGCGCGCACCAGGTCATAGCCGAAGAAGCCGACGGCGCCGCCGGCAAACGGCGGCAGACCCGGCAGCGGCGCCTGGCGATAGCGCGAAACGGCCTCGGCCGTGATCGCGTAGGGGTCTCCCCCGTCGCCCAGCGACCAGCGGATCACCTCGCGCGGTCGGAAGCCGATGAACGAGTAGCGCCCGAAACGCAGACCCTGCTCGGCTGATTCGAGGAGGAACGCCGGCCCGTCGCCGCGCAGCTTCAAGAAAGCCGAAACCGGCGTCTCGCAGTCGGCGATCAGCTCCTGGCTCAGCGGGATCAACGTGAAGTCACGTGCCAGCGCACGGACCTCATCGAGCGTCGCGCTAACGTCGTCGGTCATCGAGAACCCGCTCGACGTCGCGCAGGCGCCGTTCGCGCCCGACGAGCAGCACGAGCAGGTGGTAGATGACGTCTGCGGCCTCCTCGTCGACGCGCGCGTCGCTCTCCTCGCGCGCCGCGCGCGCGACCTCCTCGGCCTCCTCGATCACCTTCGCGCCGATCCGCGGCGGGTCGGAGAGCAGCTCGACCGTGTAGGAGCCCGGCGGACGCTCCGCAGCGCGCGCGTCGAGCGTGCGCTCGAGCGCCGGCAGCACCTCGTGCGGCGCCGACGGCTCGAGCTCGCCGCGGTGAAAGCAGGTCCGCTCACCGGTATGGCAGGCCGGCCCGGCCGGCTCGACGAGGGCGAGCACGGTGTCGCCGTCGCAGTCCAGGCGCAGCGCCTTGACGGCCTGTGTGTTGCCGCTCGTCGCGCCCTTGTGCCAGAGCTCCTCGCGCGAGCGGCTCCAGAGGTGCAGCTCGCCGGTGGCGCGCGTGCGCGCGAGTGCGTCGGCGTTCATGTAAGCGAGCGTCAGCACCTCGCCGCTGTTCCAATCCTGCACCACGCACGGCACGAGGCCGCGCTCGTCGAAGACGATCTCGCTGTCCATAGCAACGATCTTAAGGGCTGCGTCGTGAAGAGCCCGGGGGCGAACCGCCGACCACACCCCTAATCGATGCCCAGGCGATCCAGCAGGCTGTCGTCTCCGCGCCAGTGGCGGCGCACACGGACGGCGAGCGAGAGGTGCACGCGGCCGTCGAGCTCGCGCTCGAGCTCGTGCCGGGCAGCGGTGCCGATCGCCTTGATCATGTGGCCGCCGTGGCCGACGACGATGCTCTTCTGGGACTCGGTCTCGACCCAGATCAGGGCATCGACGCGGGTCAGCAGCGGGTTGGCGGGGTCGGGCTCGATCTCCTCGACGACGACGCCGACGGCGTGCGGCAGCTCCTGGAAGGTGCGCCGCAGCACCTGCTCGCGGATCAGCTCGGCCAGCAGCTCGGCGCGCGCCATGTCCGAGTGCTGCTCGGGCTCGTAGAGGAAGGGGCTCGGCGGCAGCTGGGCGGTGAGGTGGTCGAGCAGAGCCGGTACGCCGGCGCCGCTGCGGGCGGAGATCGGGAAGAGCTCGGCTCGCTCGGGCGCGATCGCGGCGGCGTCGAGCAACGCCTGAGCCTGGCGCGGCTGGCTGAGGCGGTCGACCTTGTTGACGGCGACCGTCACCGGGGTGGTCGCCTCGCTCAGCTGCTCGGCGATGCGGCGGTCACCGGCGCCGATCCGCTCCTCGCCGTTCAGGACCATCAGCACCGCGTCGGCTTCGGCGAGCTCGCGCTGGACGCGGCTTGCCATGCGCTTGGTCAGGGCGTCGCGGGGTCGCTGGAAACCCGGCAGGTCGACGAGCACGAGCTGCCAGTCGGGACCGCTGGCGACGCCGCGGATCGCCCGTCTGGTCGTCTGCGGGCGGTCGGAGACGATCGCCACCTTGGTCCCGACGATCGCGTTGGTGAGGGTCGACTTGCCGACGTTGGGCCGGCCGGCGAGGGCGACGAAGCCGGCGCGCGTCGGTGGGACTCTCACCAGCTGAGCAGCTCGTGCTGGAGCGCCAGCATCTCGCCCTGATCGATCTCGTGGTCCATGCCGAGTAGGTGCAGCACGCCGTGGAGGACCGCTTCGCGCAGGTCGGCTGTGTACTCGGGGCAGATCACGACGTCGCCGAGCTCGCGCGGTCCGGCGGTGTCGGTGTGCGCGCCGTCGATCGGGAAGGAGAGGACGTCGGTCGGCTCCGGCTTGCCGCGGTGGGTGTTGTTGAGCGCGGCGATCTGCTGCGCGTCGACGAACTGCACGGCGAGGTGTCCGTCGTGCACGCCGGCGCTCGCCGCGCCGAGCTCGGCGAGGCGCGTGATCTCGTCCGGCGCCACCGTCTCGGGCGCCACGCCGACGATCTCGACCTCGAGCATCTCAGCTGCGGGCGCGCTTTGCGGCAAGGTCGGGCGCGGCGCGCACCGCGTGTCCGTCGTAGGCCTCGACGATCCGCTGGACGAGGCGGTGGCGGACGACGTCCTCGCCGCTCAGGGTGACGAACTCGACGCCCTCGATGCCGGCGAGGATCTCGCGGACGACGATCAGCCCTGACTGCTGCTCGCGCGGCAGATCGACCTGCGTGATGTCGCCGGTGACGACCATCTTCGAACCGAAGCCGAGGCGGGTGAGGAACATCTTCATCTGCTCAGGCGTCGTGTTCTGCGCCTCGTCGAGGATGACGAAGGAATCGTTCAAGGTGCGGCCCCGCATATAAGCCAGCGGGGCGATCTCGATCACGCCGCGCTCGAGGTGCTGGGTCACCTTTTCCGGATCGATCATGTCGTGCAGCGCATCAAATAGCGGTCGCAAATAGGGGTCGATCTTCGCCATCAGATCCCCGGGGAGGAAACCGAGGCGCTCGCCGGCCTCGACGGCGGGGCGCGTCAGGATGATGCGGCTGACCTCGCGGCGCGACAGCGCTGCGGCGGCGAGCGCCACCGCGAGGAACGTCTTGCCGGTGCCGGCGGGGCCGATGCCGAAGGCGATCGTGTTTTCGCGGATCGCGTCGACGTAGCGCTTCTGGCCCAGGGTCTTGGGCGCGACGCGCTTAGCACGGTGCTGCCAGACGACGTCGTCGAGGACCTGCGCCGGGGAGTGCTCGGCAGCGATCACGCCGCGGATCGCAGCGATCGTGGTCTCGGACAGCGCGTGGCCGCCCTCGAGCAGGTTCGCGAGCTCCTGCACGATGCGCGCGGCGTCATCGACCTGCTCGACCTCACCGTCGAGCGTGAGGCGATTGCCGCGGAGGAAGATCGCGCAGCCGACCTGGCGCTCGAGCGCTCGCAGTAAGGCGTCTTGGCTGCCGGCCAGCGCGGCCGCGAGATCGTTCGGTAGCTCGAGCTGGCTTCTCACGTCGCGGTTGCGCCGAGCGCCTCGCGCACCTGCTCGGAGACCCGTTTGCCGTCGGCGCGGCCGGCAACTTCAGCGATCGCTATCCCCATCACCTTGCCGAGGTCGCGCGGCGAGCTGGCGCCGCTCTGGCTGACGGCGTGGGCGACGATCTGCGCCAGCTGCGCATCGTCGAGCTCGGCGGGGAGATAGGCGCTGATCAGGGTTGCCTCGCTGGCCTCACCGGCGGCGAGATCTTCGCGCCCTGCGTCCCGGTAGGCGCGCTCGGCCTCGGCGCGGCGCTTGCGCTCGCGGCGCAGCACGGCGAGCTCGTCGTCAGAGCCCTCCTTCGCCGCCTTCTGGAGCTCGGAGAGGACCATCCGCAGCGTGCCGACGCGCTCTTTCTCGCCGGCCTTCATCGCGGTCGCGAGGTCGCTCTTGATCGTGTCGATGATGCTCATCGCGACTTAGAGAATACGCCCAGCTCGAACGTCATTTGCGATCAGCGAACGGCCGCGGGCTCGATGGCCCAACGAGTGAGTGGCCGTCCGCCCTGTGAGGTAGTTTCGGCCGCCGAGCCTGATTAGGGGACCTGTGCTCGAGCAGTGCTGGCTGCCAGCACGACTGTAGAGGCGACGTGCATGGCTCAACCTCAATTCCGCAGATTCACCGTGGCGAGCGGCCACGTGGAGCTTGTTTCGCGTTAGCGATCGTCGGCGCCTTGGTAGTGGGCGCGCTTGGGGCCGCCTCGTCGTCCGCTGCGAGCAGCGCCGCCACAGCTCTGCCAAGCGGGCCGGTGGTCGTGATCTCGCCGCTGCGCGGGACACCTGACGCGAACCCAGACACCCAGATCAGCTTTCTGGGCGTACCCGCAGGCGAGCTTGGTGCAATCGTCGTAACCGGGTCGCGCAGTGGTCGGCACAGCGGGCGCCTCGAGGCCTACTCCACGGGCACTGGCGCGAGCTTCCTCCCGCGCAAGCCGTTCGTGGCGGGCGAGCGGGTCACGGTCTCGGCCACCGTCGCCGCCGGCGCGACCGCGGAGGCGATCGGCACGGCCTTCCACGTCGCAAAGCCCTACCAGCTGTCGCCGCCCAATTCGAACAACCGCGTCGCGGTGACGGCTAGCAACGTAATGCACTTCTACTCGGAGCCCAAGCTCCGGCCCAACGCGGTCGCAGTCACGACGCCCGCAGCAGATCCGAGCGCCGGCGATATCTTCATCGCACCGGACTCTGGAGCCGGTCTGGACGGGCCGATGATCGTCTCCCCGACGGGTAGCCTGGTCTGGTTCGATCAGCTTCGCCGCGGGATGACCGCCTACAACTTCCAGGTACAGCAATACGGGGGCCAGCCCGTGTTGACCTGGTGGGAGGGGTCTGTTGTCGACGGCCACGGCCAGGGCGTCGACGTCATCGAGAACGACAACTACGCGCCGCTCGCCACAGTTCGAGCCGGCAACGGGTTGTATGCCGATCTCCACGACTTCGTGATCACCGCGCAGGACACTGCGTGGCTCACAGCCTACGCTCCGATCCACTGGAATCTCAGTCTGTTTGGCGGGCCGTCCGACGGGCTGCTCGACGACAGCACTGTGCAGGAGATCGACATCAAGACGGGCCTCGTGATGTTCCAGTGGAACGCACTCGGGCACGTCGAGCTCAGCGACACATACGAGGCGATTCCGCCGCTCACGCCGACTCCGTTCGACTTCTTCCACGTCAACTCGGTGGATCCCCAGGCTGACGGCGACGTGTTGATCTCCTCGCGCAATACCTCGACGGCATACCTGATCAGCGACACGACTGGCGCGATTTTGTGGCGCCTCGGCGGCAAGAAGTCGACGTTCGAGCTCGGGCCGGACGTCCGCTTCGCCTGGCAGCACGACGTCGAGATGCTTCCCAACGGGACGATCACGGTGTTCGACAACGAGGACGGGGCACCGGCGAGGCCGACGCCGTCAAGAGCGATCGACATCGCGATCAACGCACAGGCCCGCACCGCGACGCTCGTTTACGCGCTCACCTACCCGGGTAATCGCGTCCTGGCGAGCACCCAAGGGGATGTGCAGCTGCTGGCGAACGACGACGAGTTTGTCGGCTGGGGCTCGGCCGGCGTCGTTTCCGAGTTCTCACCGACCGGGCAGCTCACGTTTGCGATGCGCTTCTACTGGCCGACGCATACCTATCGCGCATTCCGCGCGCCATGGAGCGGCCAGCCGCTCGCGCGGCCCGCGCTAGTCGCCGCCGGGAAACCTACGCCCGGCTCGACGCGGCTCTACGTGAGCTGGAACGGCGCGACCGACGTCGCGAGCTGGCAGGTGCTCGCCGGGGCCTCTTTGACGAGCCTCGCGACGATCGGCAGCTACCCATCAACCGGCTTCGAGACGGCGATCCTTGCGCCGACGGTGGGACCGTACGTTTGCGTCCATGCGATCTCGGCGAGCGGCGCGGTACTGAACACCGCATGTCGCGTGCTCCGCGCCTAGGTGAGCGCGAGTGCGGCCGCGTTGGGGCGCTCGCGCGGCGAGCGTGCGGTCGTTCGCTATGCGGCGGGTTCGAAGGCCAGCGCGAGCCAGTCGCCGTCGCGCTCGCGCCGGCGCTCTTGCAGCCCGTGGCGAGCGGCGAGCTCGGCGGCGAGCTCGTCGCCCTGGTCGGCGAGCAGGCCGGAGGCGATCAGGTAGCGCGGCCGATGCTCGAGGCGCGCAGAGAGCTCGAGCAGCAGCGGGCGCAGCAGGTTGGCGACGACCGTCTGCGCCGGGTCGAGCGCGTCGGTGTGGAGGTCGGCGCGGCGCACAGTGATCGCGACGGCGTTGGCCTCGGCGTTCGCGCGCGCGGCGGCGACGCTTTCGGCCTCATGGTCGAGTGCCGTGACCGGGCTCCAGCCGAGCTTCGCGGCGGCGATCGCCAGCACGCCCGAGCCGCAGCCGAGATCGAGCAGCGAGCCGTGGGCGGCGCCGTCGCGCTCGCGCGCGACGAGCAGCTCGAGGCAGAGCCGCGTGGTGGCGTGCGCGCCGGTGCCAAAGGCTTGGCCGGGTTCGATCACGAGGTCGATCAGCGGCGCGCCGCGGTCGCTTTGCCTTCGTGGCGGGAGCCACGGCGGGCGGACGTAGAGGCGTTCGCTGACGACGGTCGGCTGATGAAACTCGCGCCAGCGCTCGGACCAGTCGTCAGCGACCTCGCTGGTGTGCACCGCGAGCAGGGCCACGTCGCTGTTTGCCGCGAGCTCCGCGGCGCTCGGCAGCGCGCCGGGCGCGCCGTAAATGGCGTACTCGACCGTCTCATCGTCGATGTCGACCTCTTCGAGGCCGGCGGGTGAGAAGACGAGCAGTTCGGCGAGGAGGGCCGGCGCATCTGCGCGCGCGGCGCGAACTGCGAGGCGAATCACGCGGCGTGTGGGTGCAGCCAGCGACGCAGCTTGGCGCGCACCGAGTCCTCTCCGCGCAGGTTCTCCTCGGTGATTGTCTCCGCGAGCCGGGCGAGCAGTTCACGCTGCTCGGCGCTGAGGTGTCGTGGGATCTGCACGTTGACCAGCACCTGCAGATCACCGCGCCCGTTGCGACGCAGGCGCGGCATGCCGCGGCCGCGCACGACAACGCGCTCTCCGGGCTGGGTGCCCGGCTCGAGCACCACCTCAGTCGCGCCCTCGAGCGTCGGCACCTCGACGGCGACGCCGAGCGCGGCCAGCGGCGCGGCGACGTCGACGATCGTGATCAGGTCGTCGCCGTCGCGGATGAAGCGCTCGTCCTCGGCGACGTCCACGAGCACGTAGAGGTCCCCCGCACTGGCGCCGGCCTCGCCGACATGCCCGTGCCCGTGTACGCGCACGCGCTGGCCGTCGGCGATCCCGGCCGGCACATCGACCTTGACCTTGCGCTTGGCGACCAGCCGACCGCGGCCGCGGCAGACGCGGCAGGGCTGCTTGGCGACGCGACCGTCGCCGCCGCAGGCGTCGCACACGACGGTACGCACCATCTGACCGAACGGCGTGCGTGTCACCGCCTGCAGCTGTCCCGCGCCAGCACACCGCGCGCAGGTCTCGATCGGCGTGCCCGGCTCGGCGCCGTTGCCCTTGCACTGCGCGCAGCGATCGACGGCGTCGTAGACGACTTCGAAGGAACCGCCGGTCGCCGCCTGGGCGAGCTCGATGTGCAGCTCGGCGGCGACGTCGCCGCCGGACGCCGGCCCGCGGGTGCCGGAGCCGAAGATGCCACCGCCGCCGCCGCCGCCGAAGAACGCTTCGAAGAGGTCGCTGATCGAGCCGAATTGGTCGAAGTTCGGCTGGTAGCCGCCGGAGCGCAGGCCATCGTGGCCGTAGCGATCGTAGGTCGCGCGGCGATCGGGGTCGGAGAGGATCTCGTAGGCCTCGGCGAGCTCCTTGAATTTAGCCTCGGCTCCAGGATCGTCGCTGTTGACGTCCGGGTGCAGCTCGCGGGCAAGCCGGCGAAAGGCCTTCTTGACCTGAGTTTCGTCGGCGTCGCGCGAGACGCCGAGCACCTCGTAGGGATCGCGTGGCGTTGCTGGACGGGCCACTTATTTATGCGGCGCTGTCGTAGACGTCCTCGACGAAGCGCGAGAGCTGCAGCGCGACGGCACGGACGCTGGCGATGGCGGTCTCGTAGTCCATCCGCACCGGGCCGATCACCGAGACCGTCCCGAGCTTGCGCTGGGTGAAGCCATAGCCCGAGGCCACCACGGCGAGCGTCTGCAGGCCGGGAACGTCGTTCTCACGGCCGATGCGCACAAACACGCCGCGCTCACCAAGCGCGCGACGCAGCAGCTCGACAAGCGCGACCCGCTCCTCGATCAGGGCCATCAGCTCGTTGACTTCGACGAGGCTGACGAAGCGGTGCGCGCCGAGCATGCGCGAGGTGCCGTCGACGTAGAGCACGTCCTCGCCGCCGCCGGCGAGCTCGGCAAACGCCGGCGCGAGCTGCCCGATGAAGGCGCGCTCGCGATGGCCGAGCTCGGGGTCGGTCAGGCGCTGGTTGATCATTCGCGCGCCGACCGGCAGACCGCCGACGCGCTCGTTGAGGTACTCCCCAGCCCAGGCGATCAGCCCCGGGTCAACGGACGACTCGAACGTGCACAGCAGCTTGGAGACACCGCCGGTTGAGGTGATCACGACGACCATCACGACCCCCGGGTGCAAGGTCAGCACCTCGACGTGGTGGATCGTCGCGCGCTCGATCGCCGGGGCCGAGGCCACCGCCAAGAGATTCGTCATCGCCGAGAGCGTCTCGGTCGTGGTCCGCAGCGCGTCATCGAGCTCGCGTCGCTCGGGGCTCAGCGCCTGCGGCACGGTCAGGGCGCGCCCGGGCGGGCCAGCGAGCAGGCGATCGACGACGTAGCGGTGTCCGGCGTCCGTCGGCACGCGCCCGGCCGAGGTGTGCGGGTGCGCGAGCAGTCCGTGCTCCTCGAGCAGCGCGAGCTCGTTGCGAATCGTCGATGACGCGCTCGCGAGATCGGTATCCGCGGCCAGCGTCTTCGACGCGACCGGCTGACCCGTCGCGGCATAGCTCTCGACAACCTTGCGCAGAATTGCCTCTTGGCGGGGTGTCAACATGGTCAGCTGATTGTAAACGTGCGCGCCACGGGCACTTTTGGGGCCTTTTTGGCTCAGCCGCCGGGCTGGTCGAGCAGGCGTCCGACGGCGAGCGATGTGACACAGCCGCCTGCAGGAAGCCGAAATTCGAGCGACGCGAGATAGCCGCTGTCGTAAAGCGGGATCACCTCGCCGCCGGCTTGCCCACGAGGTATGTGCGAGACGGATCCCAGGCGATGGCCTCCGGCCCCTGTGAGCTCCATGGCGGGCGATCCGCTCGCCACCGAGCGGAAGCGCACACGCAGCAAGGCCGGACGAGCATTCAGCGGAGCGTCGATGAACTGCGTACGCGCCAGCGGCACGCGCAGCCACGACGTAGGCTCGCCCGCCGGCACACAGGCGCTCGTCGCGCTGCGCAGCGCGGCCGTCGCAGCGGCCCCAGTCGAAGCGGAAGCGCTGACGCTCGCCTGGTCGAGCCGGCCACTCGTGGAGACCGCGAACGTCACACGCTGCAGTTGACCACTCGCGCCAACCATATACAGCGGCTTTGTGCTTTCGCCGACGCGCAAATGTGAGTTGAACAACGCGAAAAATTCACCGTAAGTCGTGTATGGCCGCAGGCCTGCGGGAAGAACGTTAGTCGGCACTCTGAGATTTATTAGCACGGGCGCGCGACCGAGTGTGTCGTTAACGCGCTTGTCGCTGGCAAGATAGTTGCTCACGTAGATCCGGTCCGTGTTCGCCTGCCAAGTCACATTACGCAGCGTGTGCAACGACATGAGGTAGAGCGCCGTGTAGACGACTGCGGCCAATCCGCCAGCGCCCAGCAAAAGCCGCGGCCCTCGCCACGGCGCCGCCCGGTGAGCGCCAACAATCGCCGAGCGTTTCCGCTGGCCGCTCCAACGCGAGCTGATTGCGAAGGCTGCCAGCACCCAGAACATGAACTGGACTGACTGCTGGTAGTAGAGCACATAGGCATCCTTGAGGCCGTAATGCACGATACGGTTGTCGGCCAACGGCACCATGGTGACCAGGAACACGATGATGAACGCCACCATGCAGCGCCACGAGCGCGGACGCAGATACAACGTGACGGCGAGGAGCGCGAGCACGACAACTATTCCCGCAATTAGAAGCGGATGTGCACTCAGCGGCGCTCGCCGGTACTGGATCCCCGTCAGCCCCGGTATGAACGTCTGGAACAGCGCAATCGCCAAAAAGTGCGACACGGCGCTCAGCGACGGGTGGACCTTCCGCGGGTAGTAATAGTAGGAGTAGTAATTGGCGAACGCCAACGCGTCCAAGATCACGTAGACCGTCCACGCCCATCGTTCACGCCACAGTGTGGCGAGCCAGGCACGGGGACCAGGACGGCGCTCGAGCACCAGCAGGCTGATCACGGCGAGGTAGATCGGCAACAGCATCGCCGTCTCGTAGTCCAGCAGCGCCAACTCGAAGGTGACGGCAGATCCCAATAGCAGCTTGAGCGAGCCGGTCTCGCGCCAGCGTAGGTAACAGCCGATCGAGATAAGCGAACCGACCGTCGCCGGCAGGATGTTTGCCGTCGCCGTCCACCAGACCAGCAGACGAATCAGAAATACCGATTGGCCGAAGAGGAGTGTGAACCAAAACGCACGCCAGCCGTTGCCGAGAATCAAGGACATGACCCAGGCGAACGAGAGCAGCGCGCCGGCGTACATTGCAAGCTCGACGCCGTGGGTGAAGGCCCAGCTGCCAGGCGCCACGGCGACGACGAACGAGTCCAGCAGACGACTGATCGGCGAGAAGTGCTCGTACAGCGCTTGGCGCAGATAGGCAATGCTCAGGCTGTCGTTGCGCGCCTCGTTGAGGAAGACGTAGTCGTCAAGGAAGAAGAATGTGCTGCGCGTCAGCAGCGTGCAGGCAAGCACCTGCGCCGCAATCGACGCTGCCCAAAGCCAGCGCGGCGGGCGCTGCCAACGGCGAACGCGCGCGACGGCGGGCGCTGCTGTCGCTGACGGGTAAGGATCAGCTGCCGTCTGGGCGGTCGCGCTCACGACGCATGCTTGGTCGCGTCGATCAGCGTCGCCTCCGGACCGGTCTCGCAGTGGTAGACGAGTTGGTAGCCGAATAGCGTTGGCCGCATGAGCACGCCGGCGCGGTCCAGGAGTCCGATTGCGCGCCCGATCTTTCCGCGCCCGGGCGCAAGCACCTCGAGCGGGAGGCCGGTGACGTGGGTCCGCACGATCGTGAAGCCGGCTTTACGCAGCTCGCGCTCGATGCTGCGCCGCGTAAAGAAGCGGACGTGCGTGCGGTCGAGCAGGCCCCGCTGGTCGTAGTCGAAGATACCGAGCAACGCTCTGGCGCGCACATACCAGTGGCCAAAGTTCGGCACCGACACGATCAGCGCGCCGCGTGGCAGGAGCACTTCGCGGACCTGTTCGAGCAGAAGCCCGGGCTCGCGCACATGCTCGAGCACGTCGCCGGCCAGCACTACGTCGTACGGCCCCGCCGCGGCCACCTCGTCGGGTAGGCCATGGTCCAAATTCGCCTGGATAAAGTGGTCGAACCGACCGCGCGCCTGCGGCAGCTCGACGACGTCCACCCCCACCACCCGGTGGCCCAGAGAGCGCGCGCGCTCGGCCAGCAAGCCGCCAGAGCAGCCGAGGTCGAGCATCCTCCCCGGTCCTAGGCGCTCGAGCCAGCGCAAGATCACCGCGTGCGAGCTGCCGGGACTCTCCTTCAACTCGTATTCGGCTCCGACTTCGGCGAGATCGTCGGAGCGGAAGCCGAGCTTTGCCAAGCGGTAGCGGATGACGTCCGAGCAGACGTCACGCGCGTACTTGAAGCCATCGACGTAGCAGATCTCATCGCCGTAATAGGTCGGAATCGGCACCTCCACGATGCGCTTCCCGGCCCCCGTCAGCTGGATGATGATCTGGGTGTCGAAGTTGAAGCCGTCGGAGTTGCGCTCAAAGGGGATCGACTTCAGCGCCGCGACGTTGTAGGCGCGGTATCCGGAGTGAAACTCGGTCAGGCTCGTGCCGAGAACACGGTTCTCGAAACGCGTGAGTAGCTTGTTACCAACGTACTTGTAGAGCGGCATTCCGCCTGCCCGTGCCGCCCCCTTGACCATCATCCGCGAGCCCATCACGGCATCGCACTCGCCGCGCTCTAGCGGCGCCACGATCTCGGCAATGCACTCAGGCGCGTATTGGCCGTCACCGTGCAGCAGCACGACAATGTCGAGGTCGTGCTCGATCGCCAGCCGGTAGCCCGCCTTTTGGTTGCCGCCGTAGCCGAGATTGTCGGGGTGGCGAATGATCGTCAGCGGCAGATCGTCCGCGATCTGCTTGTAGCCGAGACCCACCAGGTACGTCGCGTCCTGACTCGCGTCGTCGCAGACAAAGACCCGCGTGATCCGCCGGCGGAAGTCCTTCGGCACGCGATCCAGGACCTGCGCAAGCGTCGAAGCGGCGTTGTAGGCCACGACAACAACGCCGATCTTCGGCTCTGGCCGCGCCACCGGTTCCCTTTGGCTCGCCATCAGCGGCGACAAGCCCTGGCTCATTGCCGCCCAGCTGGACGGACTCGCCGGGAGGGCGCCCGTGAGGGGCGACTACCACCGCGGTCACTCGCGCATAGCGACAATTGGGCGCAGGTACGGGATCCGGACGCTGCCAACTCGCCATATTGAGCAAAGCTCATACAGGGAAGACTATGTGACAACTGGACCCGCGGTCGCAAAAGGTCGCGCTACCGACCGTCTTCACGCCCCCCAACGCGAGGGCTCGCCGTCCCCGCATCGTGCGGAAAAATAGGTCTCGCGCGCGCTCAGCCGGCCTCGAGCTCGGCGACGGCGTTGCGGATGATCGCCTTGTCCTGCTGCTTGGCCGTGGCGGTCACGATCAGGCGCTCTCCCTGCCGCTCGGTGACCGTCGAGGTGATCGTGATCTCCGCCTCGGGGAGCCCGACGCCACGGAACGTCACCGCCAGTCGCTTGAGCTTCTCCGGGCCACCCGCCGCATCGGTCTGGGCCCGCGCGACCAGCGCCATGGTGTAAAGGCCGTGGAGGATCCGCCCGGGCAGCCCGACGGACTTCGCGAACGCCTCGTCGAGGTGGATCGGGTTGCTGTCGCCTGATGCGCTCGCGTAGCGCTCGGTGACCCCACGGTCGGGGATTACACGCAGCGGCGGGAGCTCGCTGCCTGGCTCGAGCAGGGTCATTCGCGTGGCCGCACGATCACCGTCCAGCTGCCGCGAGAGACTTCCTCGTCGCGCTGGTTTTGCGAGCTCGATTGCCAGACGTAGAAGTGCATCCCGAGGCGCTCGCTGACCTCGGCGAGCCGGATCGCGGTCGTGATCTGGTCGCCCGCAACGACCAGCGGGCCCCATTCGAACTCCTGTCCGCCGTGCACGAGCATCGTGAGGTCAATGCCAAGCTCCGGATCACGCATTGCGGCGGCGAACGCCGGACCGGCGTAGACCGCAGCGAACATCGGCGGCGCGACGAGATCATCGTGGCCGGCGATGCGGGCCGCGTCGAGGTCGAGGTAAAGCGGATTGCTCTCGCCGACCGCGAGCGCGTACTCGCGAACCGCCTCGCGGCTCACGAGATATTGCGCCGGCGGCGTGGTCCGCCCGATCTGCTCGGTGCTCGAGGTCACTGTCCGAGCGGACGCTACCGCTCGGCGCCCGCGCCGCTCGCGCCGACCGACCACGTGTTCGAGCCGTGCAGCAGTTTGGCGAGGTCGGCGGCCGTGAAGCTCGCCCGCGCCGCGCTCAGCTCCGCCGTGCGCGCTGCCGCGTCGGAGGCACGCGGGCTCTGGCGGAAGATCCCGATCGGCGTCGCACCGCCATCGAGTTCGCCGATCTGGCTGAGCGCAAACGCGAGGCTCGGGTCTGTGCGATGCGCGTCGTGGACGAGCAGAGCGTTCTCACCGACGTCGGCGACCTCGGCGACCTCCAGATCGCCGTCGGCTCGCCGCACGATGCCGTGCTTGCCGTCTGCGCCGAAGCGGATCGGCTGACCATGCTCGAGCATCACGAGCGCATCGTCGCGCGTGTCCTTCTCGGTCAGCGCATCGAAAGCCCCGTCGTTGTAAACCGGGCAGTTCTGGTAGATCTCGATCAGTGCGGCGCCGGGGTGCGCGACGGCGGCCCGCAGCATCGCCGGCAGGTGATGTTTGTCGCGGTCGATGGTCCGCGCCACGAACGTGGCGCCGGCGCCGAGCGCCAGCGCGACCGGGTTGAACGGCTCGTCGGGCGAGCCGAACGGCGTCGACTTCGTCACCTTTCCGCGCTCGCTGGTTGGTGAAACCTGACCCTTGGTCAAGCCGTAGATGCGGTTGTTGAAGAGCAGGATCTTCAACGGCACGTCACGCCGCAGGGCGTGGATCAGATGGTTACCGCCGATCGACAGCGCGTCGCCATCGCCGCTGACAACCCACACCGAGAGATCGGGGCGCGCCGCCGCCAATCCGCTGGCGAGTGCCGGAGCGCGACCGTGAATTCCGTGCACGCCATAGGTGTTCATGTAGTAGGAGAAGCGGCCTGCGCAGCCGATGCCCGAGACGAACACCGTGCGCTCCGGCGGCACGCCAACTTCCGGCAGGAAGCCCTGGACGGCGGCGAGGACCGCGTAATCGCCACATCCCGGACACCAACGGGTCTCAGCGTCAGACTGGAAATCAGCCTTGGTCAGAACGCGCGGGCCAGACGGCTCCGCTGTCCCATTGGTCTTCGCTGCGCCATTGGTCCCTGACGCGCTCATAGCCTGCTCAGCATCTCCCGTTCCATTTCGGCGGCGAGCAGCGGCCGCCCCTGGGTGACGGCGTAGCTCTCGAGGTCGAGCAGGAACTCGCTGCGCAGCAGCTTCACCAACTGGCCGTCGTTCATCTCGGCGACGAGAACGCGCGGGTAGGCACGGAGGATCTCCCCTGTGTTCGCCGGCAGCGGGTTGAGGTTGCGGAACTGGGCGTGTGCGATTGCTCCGCCGCCCTCTCGAATCCGCCGCACCGCGGTGCGCAGCGTGCCGTAACTCGAGCCCCAGCCGATCACCAACAGCTCGGCGTCAGGATCGGCGTCAACTTCCAGCGCGGCGACCTCGATACCGGCGACCTTGGCCTTACGCTGATTGGTCATCAGCTGGTGGTTCTCAGGGTCGTAGGAGATGCCGCCGCTCGGCTGGGACTTCTCGATACCGCCGATCCGATGCTCGAGCCCCGGGATGCCGGGGATCGCCCACGGCCGCGCCTGGTCTGCGTTGCGTGCATAGGGCGCAAACGTCCCCGATCCGTTGGCTCTCGCGAGCTGGGGATCGATCGCCGGGAGCTTCGTGACATCCGGGATCAGCCAGGGCTCGGAGGAGTTCGCGAGGAACAGGTCGGTCAGGAGGATCACCGGTGTGCGATAGCGAATCGCGATCCGCGCCGCCTCGAGCGCAGCGTCGAAGCACTGCGACGGGGTCGTCGCGCAGACGATCGGCAGCGGCGACTCCCCGTGACGGCCGTACATCGCCATCAGCAGATCCGATTGCTCGGTCTTGGTCGGCATCCCGGTCGACGGGCCGGCGCGCTGGACGTCGATGACGATCATCGGCAGTTCGAGCATCACCGCCAGACCGATCGTCTCGGCCTTGAGGTCCATGCCGGGGCCGCTGGTGGCAGTCACACCGAGCGCACCGCCGAACGCGGCACCGAGTGCCATGCCGGCGGCGGCAATCTCGTCTTCGGCCTGAATCGTCCGCACGCCAGCACTGCGGTGACGCGCCAACTCGTGCAGGAGCTCGGAGGCGGGCGTGATCGGATAGGACGCGAGCACAAGCGACAGGCCGCTGCGCTCGCTGGCCGCCACCAGGCCAAGCGCGGTGGCGGTAGTCCCGTTGACGGTGCGGTAGATGCCAGGCGCAACGTCGTGCGCAGTCGCGACGGTGTAGCGGTGGTCGATCAGCTCCGTCGTCTCGCCGAACGCCCAGCCAGCCCGCAGCGCGGCGAGGTTCGCCTCGAGCGCCGGTTTGTTAGCGGCAAACTTCTTGTCCAACCAGCTTTCAGCGACGGCGGTCGGACGATCGTAGAGCCAGCACAGCAGGCCCAGCGCGAACATGTTCTTGGCGCGCATCCCGTCGCGCGTGGACACCTCGGCCATGCCTTCGACGGCGCGCGCCGTGAGCGTCGTCATCGGGATCCGCCGCACGACGTGTGCCTCTAGCGATCCGTCCTCGAGCGGGTTGGTCTCATAACCGGCTTTCGCGAGGTTGCGTGTCGTGAACGCATCCTCGTTGGCGATGATCGTCGCACCGCGCTCGAGCGCGCTGACGTTGGCCTTGAGCGCCGCCGGGTTCATGGCCACGAGCACGTTCGGCGCATCGCCCGGTGTGAGGATCTCACGCGAGGCGAAGTGGATCTGGAAGCTCGACACTCCGGCGAGCGTGCCGGCCGGCGCGCGGATCTCCGCGGGGAAGTTCGGCAGCGTGGCGAGGTCGTTTCCGAGCACCGCCGTGACGTCGGTGAAACGACCACCGACGAGCTGCATCCCGTCCCCGGAGTCGCCGGCAAAGCGGACAATGACCCGCTCCAGCTCCTCGATCGGCTTGGCTGCACTACTCACGTGCTGACCCCGTCCCCTACTTCTACGGTCAACCTGCTGGGCGCTCCTGCTCTATGAACAATAACGCTCGCCTCGGACTGCGGTAGCGGCATTTGTCACGAGCGCTCCCGGCGGCCGGAACAGCGCGCGCCCCGGCCACCGGCGCCCAACACGAGACCGCTCAGAAGGAGATCGACTCCTCCTCTTCCAGCTCCTCGGCATCGACCTCGGCGCCCGCGCGCGAGGCGAGGAACTGAACGTTGTCCGCGACGACGCCGACCGCTTGGCGTCGTTCGCCCTCGGCGTTCTCCCACTCGTGCCAGTCGAGGCGTCCATCGACCGCAACTGGTCGGCCCTTCTCGAGAAATCGCGAGCATGCCTCGGCGCTCGCACCAAACACGGAAACGTCGAAGAAGTTCGGCTTCTCGTCCCACTCACCGGTGTCGCTGTTGCGCCAGCGCGAGTTGCAAGCAACGCGCAGCCGGCACACGCTGGTTCCGGCCGCCGTCGCGCGCAGCTCGGGATCACGCGTCAGGTTTCCTAAAATCACGACGCGGTTTATCGATGACATCAAGTCGCTCCTTTGTTCGTTGTTCAGCGTCGCCGCCCACGCTAGGGCGCACTTGGGATAGGACTCGTCGATCGGGACTCGTCGACTACTCAGCCGCAAGCGCCGGCCCTAGCCGCCGTCGCACCCCGCGATCGCAGGTCAGGTTCCCGGCAACCGATAAGCGCGCTGCTTGGATCGTCGCGACGCTCGCTTGGGGTCGCCCGACTCCGCTGCAAGGCTCAGGCGTCCGGGGGTTGGTATGGCGGCGCGACGCCCCATCCCCATCGCGGCACCGGTGCGTGCTCTACGACCTCGGCGCCAGGCTGTGAGTTGTGGGCGGCCAAGCGGGTGCCCCATTCGGCGTACCCAATGATCGCGGCGCGGAACTCAGGATCGCCGGGAAGACCTACATCGTCGGCAGCACGACTAAGCAGAGTCACGAATGTCAAACGCTGTTCAGCAGTAATCGCAAGATCAAGATGGCGCGCGAGCATGTGCTCGTAGTCCCCGCGACGCTCCGTGTACGCGGCGGGGCCGCCCATCACCTCCACCCACCAGTCCGTCACGTGCGAGCGATGCTCCACGCTTACCAGCCCGCCGAACATCGCCGCGATCTCGGGTGCTTCAAGCTCGATGAGGTCGTAGAAGCGATTCAACCAGCGCTCGAACGCCTCTCGCCCGCCGCCCCATTCGTAGATCGTTGGGGTCAGATCACCCACCGCTCCGACGCTACTGGATCGTCCCGGCGCTCCGCACTGTCTCGGGCACGGGGAGCGCTAGCCCAATCGGCCCGAAGAGAAGGTCGAAGAACCGTTCGCGTCGGCTTTCCTACGATCACGACGCGGTTTATCGATGACGTCAAGTCGCTCCTTTGTTCGTTGTTCAGCGTCGCCGCCCACGCTAGGGCGCACTTGGGATAGGACTCGTCGATCGGGACTCATCGATTACTCAGCGGCCCCACGCCCGTGCGCGCCGGCCCTAGCCGCCGTCGCGCGCAGCTCGGGATAGCGGGTCAGGGTCCCACCGAGCGGAGGTTGCGAAGCGAGATTGCTCCTCTGATTGGCGGTTGACTGTGGTGGTGAAGCCAGCGATAATAGTTTCAATGGTGATGGGCTCCGCAGCCGCGCCAGGTAGGCGTTTGCACGATCTGTTTGCCCGCTTGTTCGACGAGGCGCGAGGACTGCAGCGGCGCCGTCACCGTCGTTACGTCGCGCTGGCGCTTGTCGCGTGCGTCGCAGCCGCTGGTGCAGGTCTGTTTGGTCGTGGCGGTGGCGGGGACCGCTCGAGTCGCACGGGTTCTGGTGCGCCACCGCAGGTCGCTTTGGTATCGCGAGCTATTCCGGCGCTGGGCCAGTCGCCTTGGCTCGCTGTCGCCGGGCGCCGCTTGATCGTGTCGGACACCGACAATTTGTCGTTCGCGCACGGGCGCGTGGCCGGCACGTGTGGCGCGGCGAGCGTCGATCCGGTGACGCTGCGCGTCGTCTCGCTCGCGCGCGGCAACTGTGGTGATCCGGCGCTGTACGGAGAGCGCGTGATGCCTATCGTGTATGCGCCGACCTGGCGAGCGCCGCGTGGATGGGGAGCGAATCCGCTTGCGATGCGGATCGCGACGGTTGACCGGGCAGCACCGGCGGGCTACCGGCTCGGGCCGATCATCGTGACCTATCCGGATGTTTCGGATACCCGCGCCGAGACGATTCAGGGCGACCGCTCACTGTGGGTCTACGCACCGGTGACCGGTCCTCGCGCGAAGCTTGGCGAGCTTCTGCGCATCTCCGAGACGACCGGCCGCATCGTCGAGCGCTGGAGGATGCCGCAGGTAGACCGGGCTCTGCTCGCGACCAACGCGAATGGGCTTTGGCTCGGTCCCTCCAACGAGTCCGGCTTCCCAACAGATGCCTCTCCCTCGCAGAAGCTCGCGGTCGAGTCGCTGTATCGCGTGACACCCGGCATGCGCTCGCCGGAGCGCGTTTTTGACGTCGGACAGGACGGCGCGCGTTGGCTTGTGGCCAACGACCAGAGCGTGTGGCTTGCTGTCGGGCGGCCGAGCGGCACGCCCGCGCTCTGGCGCTTCGAGGGCCCGACCGCTACGCCTACCGTCCGTGCCGCAGCAACGCTGGGTGGGTTCAGGCAATGCGGCGATCTCGGAGAGGGATCGGCGACGGTCCTCGGCAGCGCAAACGGGATCTACTGCGTCAACGACCCGGGACCGCAAAGCCAAGGCGTCTACTGGCTCGGCGCATCTGGCGGGCGCAGCACGGTCGTCGCGAGCGTGTCTTCGTCCAGCGGCTACGAATTCATGGACAACGCAGTCATGTTCCGGGGCTCCTACTACTTCATCGACCCGCCAACGTCCCCCGTCTCCTATCCTTCCCCAAGCGGCTCGATCGGCCAGGAAACCTCGGGCGGGCAGCCGGCGATTCTCTACCGCGTTGCGCCTCGCTAGCTTGCGACCGGCTCCCAAAACGAACGCCGCGCTGCAGTCTTCGTTCAGCGCTGTCGACCGGTCCGATCCCACGCTGCTGCACGACCAGGTCGCCGCCGAGATCCGCCGCGCGATCAGCAACGGCGAAGCTAAGCCAGGCGAACGCATCCCGCAAGCCCGCGACCTCGCCACGGTCCTCGGCGTGAACACCAACACCGTCCTACGCGCACTGAGACTGCTGCGCGACGAAGGCCTCCTGGAGATGGGCCGCGGTCGCGCAATCACCGTCACCGGCACACCCGACCAGGGAGCCGTCATCGCAAAGGTCAAAGAGCTCGTCGATCTCGGACGCCGCCACGGCTACCGCCGCGACGAACTCATCGCAATGATCCAACGCGCAACCTGACCGACATCCCGCCGGCGCGCCCTGGCGTGAACAAGGCGCCCCAGCTAGTAGCCCCTTCAAGCGAACGCAGTCATCTTGACCGACGCTATCTGCGTGCTCGCGCTGGACTATCACAGTGGTCGTCGCAAAATGTGAAAGGAGGCGTCGACCACAGCCCACGGTACGTCGCGCCATCGCGTGAAAAGGAGCAGCGTCAGCGGGCTGATTTTGACCGTGGACGTCTCACGTCCTAACGCGGCTGCCGCCGCTATCAGGCGCGGGGATCGCTAGCCCGATCGGCCCGAAAAGAAGCTCGAAGAACCGTTCGCGTCGGATTCCCGACCACTGAAACGCAGTCAGTGCTGCAGCCCGTATCCGGATACGGGCTGCAGCACGCGAAAGCAGCTGCTCGGCATGGATCGGCTGGTGGCTGCTTTCGCAAGGGAGAGCAAGCGCGCGTCGCCCGGTGATGTTCGCGGATGACGTTTAGGCTTCGCGGATGCCCTGGCAGTGGCCTGTGGGTGCGCTCTGTGCATTCATGCTCGCGCTTGTTACAACGCCTGCCGGGGTGTCGGGAGCTGTGTTGCTGTTACCGATCCAGCTCAGCATCCTGCACGTTCCGAGTCCGTCGGTCACACCGACCAACCTGACGTTCAACGTCGCCAGCGTGCCAGGCGGCCTCCTGCGCTTTTGGAACGAGAAGCGCCTATTCAACGAGCTCACGTGGCTGCTGGTCGCGGGCACACTCCCCGGCGTGATCGCTGGTGCAGTGATCCGCGTCGAGCTGATCTCGAACGGCACGGCGTTCACCCTCCTTGCGGCCGGAGTGCTACTTCCGCTGGGGCTCTGGCTCGCGCTCGGCAGCCAGCGGCTGCCCCGCACACGCCGCTCGCCATCGCGGCGCGCACGCGGTTGGATCTGGCTGCTGTCGCTAGCGGTCGGCACGGTCGGCGGCATCTACGGCATCGGCGGCGGATCATTGCTCGCCCCGGTCCTGCTCGCGCTCGGCTTCTCCGCCTATGAGGTCGCGCCCGCGACTCTCACCGCAACGTTCCTGACCTCAATCGCTGGCATCGCGACCTACCAAATCCTCCAAGCCACACACGGCGGTGCCATCGCCCCGGACTGGGCACTAGCCGCATTCCTCGGCGCCGGCGGTTTCCTCGGGAGCTACCTCGGCGCGCGCCTGCAACGCCACCTCCCCGAACGCTCTCTCCGCCGCCTCCTCGGACTCATCGCCTGCCTCGTCGCAGCACGCTACATCCAAACCAGCGTTCAAGCATCACCCCCCGCGCGCCCTGCGCACGCGACAACTCGCTGAGAGGCTTAGGCGTCCGGAGGTCGGTGGGGCGGCGCGACGCCCCATCCCCGTCGACGCACCGGTGGATGGGCCTCGTCGATCGGGACTCGTCGATCCGTAGTCCGCCCCGCGCCCACCAAACCCCAGCAGGCCCTAGCCCGCCGCGAGCGCCGGCGGAAGCTCGCCCGCACGCTCGAGTCCGAGCACATGAACCTGCGCCGCGGCCTGCTGATCGGCGACCGCCCGCTCGAGCGCGCGCAGCGCGGCCGGGGCGGCGTAGTAGACGACGCCGGCGATGAGCCGGCTGCGCGCCCAGCCGCGCACGATCTCCCCCAGCCGCCGCGGCGCCTTCACCGTCAACTCGACCTCGATCGCAACCGATCGCCCAGCCGATGCCCCGGCCACAGGCCAGCAGACGAGGTCTGGGCGGTGGCGCTCGCGCGCCCCGCTGGGACCGAAACCGAGCTCTGCGCTGGCAAGTGCCGTTCCCGCGGCGCGCTCCCACGCGCGCAGCTCACGCTCGGAGTGAATCGAGTAGCGCTCGCCGAGCGCCTGCTCGAGCGAGCGCGCGACGCGTCCGCACTCGAGCAGGTGGGCAAAGCCGGAACTGCTCACGCGCGGCGGCGCCAACTCGCCCCGTCCGGCGGCGCGTAGGCCGGCACGCGTGATCACATAGAGCGCCGGGCACCCGTGCAACAGGCGCACCGCCTCAACCAGCCCATCGCGCTCCAGCCGGCGCAATCGCGCCGTCGCCGCGGCAGCGCTCAGCTCCTGCGCACCGGCGATCTCCACCAGTCCCGCCCCACCGATGCCGGCGAGCCAGTCGAGCACTGCCGCCGTCGGCCCGTCATAGGTCGCCGCCGCCAGCCCGTTATAGGTCGTCATCGTTGTCGCTCCTTTCACTTTCAGGGATGGAAGATGCGTGCAAGCGCGCAGTGCCCGGCGCTGACCACGGCGACTGCCGCGGTCCCGGGCGCGAGCGCCTTGATCGCATCGGGATGGATCACGTACTCGCGACCGCGAGTACGCGTTGAGCGCCCCGTGGCGAGCGAGTGCGAGAGCTGCTCGGTCTTTGTCCAGATGACTCGCGTGCCGGCGATTCGCGCCACCAGCTCGGCTGAGTCAGGCACGCTCTGGCGATGGGCGACGACCGTCTCGACGTTGCCGAGCACCTGCTCGAGCAGCTCACCGCCGCCGCTTCGCAGATCGGCCAGCTCCTGCGTCCCCAGCGGGGGATTTAGACCGTCGCTTCGTCCTCCCGCCGTTCGTCGCGCGCTGAGCCTAGTGCTGCCCAGAAGTTAGTCGGCGTCCTCTCGGCGGGCTACGGTGCGCTGGATGCTCGCCTCGTTCTTCAGTCCACACATGACGATCGGTGACCTGATCGTCGGCATTGGCACGCTGGCGCTCGCTGTCTTGACAGGGTGTCTGGCCTGGCAAACAAAACGCACAGCCGATGTTGCGGCCGCCAGTATCGAACTCGAACAGCAAGGACTGGAGGCGGCGAAACAGAGCGCTGCCGCAGCAAACGCAAGCGCAAAGGCAGCCATGATCGAAGTGGAGGCACTGACGCTGCCATTTGTCGTTCTCACGCCTGACCCAACCAAGAGGCTCACGAACCCGCGCCTTGCTCCTGCCCCGATCCGCCGCGTGGACAACACGCACGTTGAGGCGCTCCTGCTGAACATCGGGGCTGGCGCCGCCATAGTGACGGGCGTAAGCATCGTCGGTGATGGCGGCGTCGAGTTGCTCGACCAATCTGCGCAGCCCCAGCGTCCGCTCGCGCCGCAGGGTTCAGAGAGCGTGAGACTACAAACGACCCCCACGTGGCTTGCTTTCGGCGCCCAACTAACGATGTCGATCAAGTACCAGGCGCCGGATGGCAGGCGCCTTCAGACGGTCACGATGGCCTCGCTACAGGGAACGGGCGACGACATCGTCTGTCACTCGTTTGGGCGCCAGTCCGACGAGAAACCCCAATCGAGATAGCCCCCTGCGGCCGGCATCTCTGGCATATCGGACCGCCGTGTCCGACTCCAGAAGGATGGGATGGGCCCGCCATGTCGCAAAAAAATGGCGGTCCGTGGCTGCGCGACGCTAGTCACAGCTGGAGCCCAAGCTGCGTCCTACGGACGGGAGCGCCTGGGGGTGTCCGGTCCACCCCGAGTTGGTTGGTCAACCCAACCCTAGAGGCCAGCTAGATGCGGGGTGTGGTCTTCGACGAGTTGCGAGGCAGGGGTCCAGTCGCCTGCGGGGCGCCCATCCTCGTACGGCCGCAGCCCGATCTCGTCTTGCAAATAGGGATCGTGCTCGACGAACGCCGCAAGCTCGGTTAGCGCAGCTTCGTACGAATCGTACGTTGCAACGATGTCTGCGTTCTCTGCGTATACGAGTGCGTAGACCATATGCGGCTGGGGCTCCTCCCGTAAAGGCTACCTGACTGGAGCGTCGTATCGAAGGGGTGGGCCCGTCACAGCGGAGAGCAGGCTGTCGGGGTCCCCCCACACGGTGTAGTGCCCATCTATATCGGCAAAGGTACGGGCCAAACTAAAGCCGAAATCATGCATTAGCCGGACGGCGACAACGATCTTTGGAAATCGGACGGCATTCTCAGTCGCCAACTCGACGGTCTCGAACATGGATACTCCCAGGTAGTCGGCGTATGTCTCATCGGGCGGGGCGGCGGCGCTGCTTGCGCTCGTTCGACGCAAAATCACGGGGCGCCGCAACCGATCGTCCAATGACGCGATGCAGCACCTGCCCATCGGCCGGGGCGACGATGAACCAGTCGCGGGGGAGACCCAGCGCCCAAGCCTCTGGGGGAAACGGCGCCGCCACGA
>Ga0302325_10002225_pt1 | contig 47457 bp, 43 predicted proteins | sample Palsa_T0_2_FD_201948 | JGI IMG/M metagenome (GOLD analysis project Ga0302325, IMG submission 201948) | Peat permafrost microbial communities from Stordalen Mire near Abisko, Sweden - Palsa_T0_2 | ecosystem: Environmental > Terrestrial > Soil > Palsa > Peat permafrost | place: Sweden: Abisko...
CCGACGGTCGCGCCACCGGCGCCGAGCCCGCCCCAGATCCCGAGGGCCTTGTTGCGCTCGGCGCCGTCCGGGAACATGTTCATCACGATCGACAGGGCGGCGGGCAGCATGATCGCTGCGCCCATGCCCTGAACTGCCCGGGCGCCGACCATGAAGCCGGAACCGGTGGCCAGCGCTGCGGCCAGCGACGCGCCGCTGAACAGCCCGAGCCCAACCATCAGGAGGCGGCGGCGGCCCAGCAGATCGGCCGCCCGGCCGCCGAGCAGCAAGAACCCGCCGAACGTGAGCGCATACGCGGTCACCACCCATTGCAGGTTGGTCTGGGAGAAGTGCAGGTCGCGGCCGATCGTCGGCAGCGAAACGTTGACAATCGTCAGATCGACGACCGTCATGAAGAACGCCACCGCTAGCAGCGCGAACGCCCGCCAGCGATTGATATGGGGTGATTGGGACCTCATCAGACCTCCAATGATTTGGCCGCCCGTTTCGGCGGCTTCACAGAGGACGTCGCAGTACCGCGCCCGATTTGGACAGCCGGAGCGAGAAACCGGGACCAGTCCGCCCCGGGAAGCCGCGACCGCTATCGATCAGAGCACCGCGACGGGTTTCGCTCGCAAGCCGCAGTCGTCAGTCAGCGTCGAGCGTCGACAGGCGCCGGTGCAGCTCGGCCCGCTCGACCGCGTTGGCGCTGAACGCGATCGCTCGCTCGTACGCGCGCGCGGCGGCCACTGGGTCGCCGGCTCGCCGGAGCAGGTCGGCGTGGGCTGCGTGCAGCGGCTGGTAGCGCTCGAGTGCAGGGTTTGCCAGCAGCGGCTCGAGTAGCTCGAGCCCGGCCTGCGGGCCGACGGCGAACCCGATCGCCGCCGCGCGGTTCAGCTCGACGACCGGCGAGGGCGCGATCTCGCCGAGCGCGTGATACAGGTCCGCGATCTGCTCCCAGTCGGTTGTGCCCGTGTCCGCCCCGCGAAGGTGCACGGCCGTGATCGCGGCTTGCACTTGATACTGGCCTGGGTGCCGGAACCGCATCGCCCGGTCGAGCGCCTCGAGCCCCTCGCCGAGCCGCTCGCGATCCCACCGCGTGCGGTCCTGCTGCTCGAGCGCGAGGTAGCGCCCGTCAGACGCGACGCGCGCATCGCGACGGGCGTCGTGCAGGAGCATCAGCGCCAGTAGCCCCCAAACCTCGGCCTCGTCGGGCATCAGCTCGCACAGCAGCCGCGCGAGGCGGATCGCCTCGCCGCACAGCTCCGCCCGCACCAGTCGCTCGCCCTCGGTCGCCGAGTAGCCCTCGTTGAAGACGAGATACAGCACCCGGAGCACGCCGCGCAGCCGGTCGGGCAGCTCCTCGTCCTCAGGCACCCGGTACGGGATCCGCGCGTCGGCGATCTTGCGCTTGGCGCGGACGATCCGCTTGCCCATCGTCGGCTCCGCGACCAGGAACGCGCGCGCGATCTCGCTGGTCGTGAGCCCGCCGAGCGCGCGTAGCGTCAACCCCACCCGCGCCGGCAGGTCGAGCGCCGGATGGCAGCACGTGAAGATCAGCCGCAGGCGGTCATCGACGATCGCGCCGTCCTCGTCCTCGTCCTCGTTGGGGTGCTCCTGGCGATCGAGTCGCATCAGCTCCGCCAGCCGATCCGCTCGATCCGCCACCGACCGGTTGCGACGCATCCGATCGATCGCCCGCCGCCGCGCGGCGACCATGAGCCACGCGCCGGGGCGGGCGGGGACGCCGTCGCGCCGCCACCCGCTGACCGCGTCAGCGAACGCGTCCTGCACGGCATCCTCCGCCAACTGAAAGTCGCCCACATGTCGGATCAACGTCGCCAGCACCGCCGCGCGCTCCGCGCGGAACGCCGCCGCGATCGCGGCACCAACCGGATCCAGGCTCCCGCGACGTGGCGGCTCAGCAGAGCTCAAGATGCGCTGGCGCTCCGATCGGGGCGCGGGATCTCGTCATCGGCCACGATCGGCCGCACCTCGACCGACCCGTAGTGCGCCCACGGCAGCCTCGTAGCGTGCCTGATCGCCTCATCCAGATCGGCGCAATCCAGCACGTAATAGCCGGCCAGCACCTCCTTGGTCACCGCGAACGGACCATCGGTCAACTCCGTCTCATCACCCCGAACGCGCACCGTCGTCGCGCTCACGACCGAATGAAGCGGCGCGTGCGCGACCAACACACCCGCGTCGCGCAGACTCGCGTTCACCTCATCCCACAACGGCATCTCTGCCCACCGCCGCGCCACCTCAGCCTCATCATCAGCAGACTCGGACCCATAAAGCAACAACATGTACTCCGGCACGGTCGCCTCCAATCGGTACAGCCGCACGATACGCAGCCACTACCCCTACGTCGCCACACGCCAGCCGATTTGGACAGCGCCGAGGAGTAGTGCGCCCGGGTCGACGGCCTGGCGCCCTCCGAGGAGAAGCAGCGAGCCCGACCAGGAGCGAGCTCGACGGCCTCCGCCCGCACGAACAGGCCGCGCCCCCGGAACGGATGCCAGCCCCGCTGATCGCCAGAACCACAAGCTGATAGGCGACCTCGGCCACGACTCAAAGAGACCTGCTTTCTCACGAACATGCGGTCGCCTCGGCGGCAGCCCGCCGGTGTTCGACGACTACTCCTTCGGGCTCTCGACGATCAGAGCAGCAGTGGCCGCCTGGTGGCCGGATCGGCGACCAAGCAGCAACCGGGCGCGAAGTGAGATGGCGGCACCACCGAGTGCGGGGTCGACGGCGACCCAGGACGGACATTCGTCAGCCGGCTTGCCGATCGGCGGCGTTGATCGCCCATTGGGCGGCGAAGGCCCGTTCGTATGCGGGACGTGCCTCACCGCGGGCAACGTAGGCGGCCAGTTCCGGGAATTCGTCGAGAAGGCCCGAAGGTCTGAGCCTGAGCAGCACCGAGACCATCATGAGGTCGCCCGCGCTGAACGGCCCGTCGAGCCAGTCGGCATCACCCAAGCGGGCAGACAGCTGAACCAGTCGATCGCGAATGCGGTCCTTGACCAGAGGAAGGCGCTCTTCGGCCCAGGGCCTGTCGCCCTCCAGTATCTTGGCGGTCACGAGTTCGAGGATCGGGGGTTCCACGGTGTTCAGCGCGGCGAACATCCAGGTGATCGCCCGCGCCCGCGCGTCGGCATCGTCCGAGAACAGGCCCTCGTGGTGCTCAGCGATGTGAAGGATGATCGCGCCTGTCTCGAACAGGGCGAGATCGCCTTCCTCATAGGTTGGGATCAGCCCAAACGGATGAAGGCGCAGATGCGCGGGTTCCGTCTTTGCCTGGAGCGAGACAAGGCGCACCTCGTAGGGTTGCCCTACCTCTTCAAGCGCCCAGCGAACGCGCGTATCGCGCGCCAGGCCCAGGCCGCCGTCGGGCGATCGCTCAAATGCGGTGATGACGATAGTCATCGGTCGCCTTGTCTCCGATTGAAGTCATAGGCAGAGGGACTCGGTGCACGTCGAAAACTCATCGCCGGCCGCTAAAAAGTCGATCGCAGACGCGAAGCGGCGGCAGCACAACACTGCTGTATTCGCCACCAGCAGAAGCCGGCGGGCCGTCCCTGAGCCACTCCCGGGACCGAGCGCCGGAGAGTTCCATCACTGTCAGAGTCCGGCACGTGCTTGGTGCCCCGCGGGCGGGGAACGGCCCTCGGCCGCGTGTGGATGCTCGAGCTGGTGATCAGCCGGGGTGCCGGTACCGCCGACGCTGGTGGCGCCGCCCTGCGGACGCGCCTGGGCGGCGGATCCGTCCCCTCAAGGGTCGCAACTTCATCGGTGCGGCAGACCACCAACTACCGCGACCGCGGGTCTCTGCCGCGTCTGGCTACTTCATCCATCCAGCTTGGGGCGCTCCGGCTTGACGGGCCGTAATCTGGGCGCGAGGCGAAGGACGCCGTACGCACTTGCCGCACTGAGCACCGCGCAGGATTCCCAGAGCACGAGCGGGCTCACGGACAGGAGTTGGGTTCCTCCGAGGGAGGATGTGAGCCAGCCCGAGGCGACCGCAAGGCTGTAGAGGCCTGAGTACCGTCCCCGGAGCTCCTCGGGAGCGAGCCGCGCGACGATCGCTCCAGTGACCGTTGCGGGAAAGATCTCTCCGAAGCTCCAGACGGCGACCGACAACAGATATCCGCCGGTCGTCGACGCGATCGCCGTGAGCGCGAATCCGACGCCGACCAGCGCGACACCCGCGGCCCACACCCGGCCGGGGTCACGCCGTATCAGGCGCGGCGCCATTCGGGCACGAACAACCAAACGAGACCGCCGAACAACAAACCGGTGCCCGCGTCGGTCCAGAAGATCGCGGTGAACGCGGATTGGGCCACGAAGCCTGCGCTTGTCATCGCTGCCGCGAATCCCGAGGTTGCTCACCCAGAACAGTGCGGCGTACGCGCGAGCGCGATCTTCTTCTGGGGACCAGGTCGGCCACAAGCGCCTGCGTCACCGGCCCGGGTGCCTCCAGGGTCACACCGAGCAGCAAAATCAGCACGACGATCAGCGCCGTCAGGCGAGCGTACGCCAGCGCCACCATGATCGCGGCGGTCGTGAGCGTGGCACCCAGCAGCGTGACCCGGGCGCCCGACGCGATCTGCCAGCGCACCACCGATCAACGGAGCCACGACCGCTCCGCCGCCGAACCCCGCGAGCATCTCGCCGGCCACGACAATCGAGAACCCCGTGCGCTGACCAGATAAAGCGTCATGAACGGCACGACCGTCGTGCCCGCTCTGTTGATGAGCGCGCCGGCACACAGGACCCAGAAACCCCGCCCAAGGCGCACCGGCCGCTTCGACTTGGCAGGCCCTGTCGCGACAGGCGGGCGTTGCGTGCCGATCACGGCTGAGCGGGCTGGTTGCCAGGGCGCACGTTCGGCTCAGATCGCGATCGCGAGTCGTATCGCCATGACAACCACAGCCAGTCTCCCGGCAATTGAGACCACGCGCTGGATCCTTGGCGTGAACCGCCGGCCGGCGTGACCGGCGGCCAGCGACAACGCCAGATGCCACAGCGCCGAAGCAGTACCGGCCCCGACCAAGAAGGCAACGCCCTCTGCAACTCCGCTCAGTGACAGCGACGCCGTGACAGATCCGAAATAAACGATCGTCAGCGGGTTGATCGCCGTCAGCCCGACAAAGCGAAAGTACTGAGCAGACGGGACGCCGAACCGCCGAGAAACGTCGCCGAGAGTCGGTGCCTGGCCGCGCTGATCACGCGACGGACCCCGCGTGAGAGCCCACAATCCGTGAACGCCCACCAGCGCGAGGATCACGGCGGCGACGGCCCTCACCTCCGCCAGATGGGCGGCTAACCCGGCGCGGGCCGCGCCACCGGCGACCACTGCGCCCGTCGCGTAGGCCATGTCGACACTCGCTACACCGAGAGCAGCCGCCGCACCAGCGCGCGGGCCGGCACGGACCGCGGTCTCCAACAGCAAGGCGCTGACCGCGCCGAACTGCGTCGCGATCATCACGCCGACAATCAGGCCAGCCCCCAGGGCCTCGGGTACGCTCATGCTGCGTGGATACCACCCGAAACTGCGAGATCACAAGCCAAGATCGGCTTCTGCTGCGATAATCGCAGTCATGGACGAGATTGACAGCGTTATCCTCAGACTCCTCCGAGAAGACGCCCGACTACCGTGGCGCGACCTCGGCGCCAAAGTCGGCCTCAGTGCCAATGCTGCAGCCGACCGCGTTCGACGACTGCGCCGAGCAGGCATCATCACCGGCTTCACCGCGCAAATCGATCCAGCCGCCGGAGGCCGCCAGATCGAAGCACTCATCTCGGTGGTGCTGCTGCCCGGCACCGACTCAGACACGTTCGCAACCCTGAGCAGCACACTCGGTCCCGTCAGCGAAGTGCTCCACCTGGCCGGCACACCCGACTACCAACTGCGTGTCGCATGCCACGACACGGCCGAACTCGACATCCTGCTGCGAACCCTTCGACTCAAACTCGGCGTCGCAGACACCGACACCAAAATCATCCTCCGCTCCGGCCCGCCGCCGGCCGGCACATAGGGCATCGACCAGTCCTCGCCGAAACTCGGCCACGACTCAAAGAGACCTGCTGTAGCGAAATCCCGGTCAGGCGGGCACCTCTCGGGGTTCGATGGTGACGTTTTGGCCGAGCGCTTCGAGCTGGCGGATGAGGCGCCGGGTGATGCGGTCGGGGTTCTGGCGGGTGAAGTAGTCGTTGCCGGGATCGTTGTAGAGCTCGCCGGTTTGGAGCACGTGCCAGATCGCGGTCAGGATGGAGAGCCCGACCGCGGTGACGGCCTTGTTGTGCCCGCGCCGGCCGCGCAGGCGTTGATATTGCGCGGCCAGCTAGGAGTGCTTGGTCCTGCCAGCCGAGAGGGCGGCTTCGGTCAGGGTGGCTCTGAGCCACTGGTTGCCCTTGCCGGTCTTGCCGAAGCGGCGTGTGCCGGCAGACTCATCGTTGCCGGGGCTCATCTTGGCCCAGGACGCGAGGTGCTTGGGTGTCGCGAACACGGTCATCTCGACACCGAGCTCAGCGATCAGCACCTCGGCGGTGCGCTGGCGGACACCGGGGAACTCATCAACAGCTCGCGCTGGCGCGCGAACGGTTCGATCTGCACCTCGATCTCGTCTGAGAGACGCGCGATCGACTCGTCGAGAAAGTCGATGTGCGCCAGGACATCCTCTCGACGTCACGCCACGTCGGCGTCGAAGCTTCCGCTACGACCCGGCCAAGGCCTCAAGCACGAGCCGGAGCGACGCTCCCCGAACGGCGAGAACCGGAAGCGAGGGCGATGCTCGGCCGACGCCTACTTTCCGCGCAACGCAGGGCGGTTGCCGAAGGGCCTCCAGATGCTCGGCGTGGGAGCAAAGCAGGAGCGAGAGCTGGATGGCTTAGCTAAAGCGTAGGAGATGGTTCGTCCACACGCAGCTCTTGTGGGATTGGGATCCTGAACGAGCGCGAAACCGCCCGTGCTGCGTGCGTGATCCCGCAAGCCGTCCGACCCCATGGGTTATCCTCCGGAGTCCATGGCAACGGCAGCGCCCCTACTCCCGACGCAGGTCTCAGGCGACGTCTTCAAGCGCGACGGCAAGCTCCGGCCCGTATGGGTCGCCAAATGGCGCGCCGCCGCCGGCCAGCACCAGAAGGTGCTCGGCCGCCACTGGAGCGGCAAGGGTGAACCGCCGATCGGGCATCTGCGCCACGCGACGCCGAGGCGCAACTGCAGGCGATCCTCACGAGACGCCCGCCCCGGCCTCGTGACCGGTGACTTTCGACATCGTCGCCGACGAATGGATCGCGTGGGGGATCCGCGAGTGCAACTGGAAGCCCTCAAGCTTGTCCGACTACCGCTCCGCGCTGAACGCCCACCTGCTGCCCGCCTTCCGCGGCAAGCGGATCGAGAAGATCGACTCCGACGCGATCGAGCAATGGCGCGACGAACTCGTGGACGCGCGACCTGAGTCGCCGCACCGCCAACAAGCTGCTGATCAAGATGTTTGAGGAGCGGGTTTGGCGACCGATTGATGTACTCATCGGATTACCCCATTGGGATTTGACCCCCCATAGGACATCGCGCCGGAGAGCTTCCCAATCGAAGGTCGTCGTCGAATCTTGGGGCAGAACGCCAGCACTGGCATCCCCCTCGAACCCAATTGCGGAATTCCTGCGACGGTCAGGCGGCAGCTGGTGATACCTCGCATCGAAAGTAGCCGGCGGCGCGTTGGACGAGTATTGGGCTACGAGGACGCGCGACGTGAAGCTTACCGGAGGCTCCCTCGCGGGATCTTCGAATATATCGACGGAGGCGCGGAGGACGAGGTCACCCTGACGCGGAACCTTGAGGCGTTCCGGTCGCTCGCGTTCCGTCCCCGCATGGGCGTCTCTGTGTCCACCCCGGTACTCAAGACCCGTGTCCTAGGCAGGATGCTGACGTTTCCTGTTCTTGTAGCGCCTTGCGGTGGAATGCGACTGGTCCACCCCGAGGGTGATTTGGGAGTTGCGCGAGGCGCAGCGAAGGTTGGGATCGTCCATATCGCCAGCTCCGCTTCGGGGTTCTCGCTTGAAGACATCGCTGCGGTCAGCGGTGAGCAGTGGTTTCAGCTGTACCGGTTTGGCTACCGCGAGACTATGGAGCTGCTTGTGGAGCGAGCGCAGACCGCTGGCTATGGTGCTCTAGTCGTGACGGTCGACACCGTAGTGCCGGGCTACCGTGAGAAGGACTTCCGCAACGGCTTCAGCTACTCGATGCGTGTCAATGCGCGAAATGCACTCAAACTGGCCCCGCAGCTACTGCGTCGACCCCAGTGGCTTTACGGCTATTGGCGCGATGGTATGCCATTCGATCTACCTAACACCGCGAGCATGATGGGTCGCGGTAAGGCCCTACCGGTCACCGAGATGGGCAAGGGAAGCTTGTCCTCGCATTCACCATCGTGGGACGAGATTGCATGGATCCGTGCAAACTGGAAAGCGCCATTAGTTATCAAAGGGATCCTGACAACCGAAGATGCGCGTCGGGCTGCGGATGCGGGCGCAGACGGGGTGGTTGTGTCGAACCATGGAGGACGCCAACTTGACGGAGCGCCAGCTACGATCGCCGTCTTGCCGGAGATAGTAGCCGCGGTTGGAGATGAACTCGAGATTTTGCTTGATAGTGGCGTCCGACGCGGGTCAGATGTACTGAAGGCGCTCGCAATGGGGGCAAAGGCCGTTCTCGTCGGAAGGCTTCCCGTGTGGGGTCTAGCTGCGGGCGGTACTGATGGCGTCGTGCGCGTGTTGGAACTACTCCGCTCGGAAATGGTTCGCACAATGCGGCTTATGGGATGCGAGTCAGTTCACGACCTCGACGTTTCGTGGCTGACGGAACAGGTGGCAAGGCTTGGCTTCCCGTGATTGCTGTGAATCAAAAGCCCGTCCCCGTCTGGGCGGCGCTGTGTTGCCATCCCGGGGGCGTTCGGCACCAGCCTGGTGGTCCGGGTTGAGTCGATCGAGCAGCCAAGGACCTTGCGGCTGAATGTTCGGGCCACGACGCCGCAGTACACCTTCCCCCACGCGTCGGGTGCTCGGTTATGTCGGTCACCTAGAGCTCGTTCGGTCGCCCGCGGTAACTCCGTCGCACGAGGTCCAACGACGCGACGGTCGCGAGCTTCGCGCCGTTCGGTACCCGGCGCCTGGCGATGCCCGTGATCCCGAGCTGGCTCAGGGGCTGGAGCTGTGCGATTGGGTGTCGTCAATACATCCGTGAGGTGGGCATCCGTCGACTGCGGCACACTCGCCGCTGCCACCGCGACGTCCGCCCCGCTGGTAGCTTAAACCCGAATGCGCTTCGTGATCTACGGTGCCGGCGCCATCGGCGGAGTCGCCGGAGCCCGCCTCCATCAGAGCGGCCATGAGGTCGCGCTGATCGCCCGCGGTGCCCACGGTGAGGCGATCGCCCAACACGGACTCACCCTCATCACTCCAGAGGAACACACGACGCTCCGAATCCCGGTCGCACAGACCCCGTACGAGCTTCAGATCAACGCGGACGACGTCGTGATGCTTGCAACCAAGGGTCAGGACACCTGGGATGCCCTGACCGCGCTGCGGGCTGCGACAGACGAGAGGCCTGCACTCGTCCTGCTCCAGAACGGTGTAGAGAACGAGCGCATCGCCCTGAGACTCTTCCCCGATGTGTATGGCGCGCTCGTGATGTCCCCGACCGCGCATGTGGAGCCGGGCACGGTCCTGGCGTACGGCACGAGCTACACCGGCACGCTCGACATCGGCCGCTATCCGACTGGAATCGACGCTCTCACGGAGCAGGTCTGCGCCGCCCTCGAGCGCTCGCGCTACGAGTCGATCCCGCGCGAGGACATCATGGTCTACAAGTACGCGAAGATGATCACGAACCTCGGTAACGCAGTCCAGGCGGTCTGCGGCCTCGGGCCGGACGCAAAGGAGCTCACTCAGCGGGTGCGAGCCGAAGGCCGAGCCGTCTTGAGCGCGGTCGGCATCCCCCACGACGTGCCGGACGTCCTCGACATAAACGTCCAGTGGAAGCGCTGGGGCGCGGGCGAGATCGACGGTCGCCCGCGCCAGGGAGGCTCGACCTGGCAGAGCATCACCCGCGGCACCGGCAGCGTCGAGAGCGACTACCTCAACGGCGAGATCGTGCTGCTGGCACGGCAAAACGGCCTTGAGGCGCCACTCAACGAAACCCTGCAGCGCCTGGCGCAGGAGACCGCCCGCGGCGGCCACCAACCGGGCTGGCGATCGGCCGAATCGATCAGCCAGGACGTCGCCCGCGCGAGCTGACCCACCGGGCGGACACCCGCAGGTGTCGCAGCCCTCCACCTGACGCCGTACGCCGGGCGTTCCGGGGATAATCCGTGCGTCGCAGCAGTTTTCGTCACTCCGACGTGAACCCCCGACGCGGAGGTGGCGACATGAATCACGCCGAGGGACGCCGCTGCGCGGGCTACGCCAACGTCCCTGTCGGGAGCACCAATCGCATACCCATGGCGCCGTGAGCACCACAAACGACGAGCTCCGTGCCGAAAATGGTCGTCCGCGGAGTCGGATCTGGATTGCATACCCCCCGGGCGTGGCCGGAGGTACAGAGCTGCGAAGCGCTCCGGATTGCGCAGCGATGTGATCTCGTCGTCGGCAGCGCCTCTGCGCGGCCGAACAGATCTCCGGGCGGGCGGCGACGCACCGCTCGGCGAGCATCCTAAGACCTTGCCTAGGCGCTTGCCGGCGCGATCCGTGTCACCCCACTCAGCTCGCATTTGCGCTACCTCATCGGTCTGATCGATGAGCTCGGGCTCTACGGGCGGTTGCGTGCTGAACCAGCAATGCCCGCGAATGAGATCCGACGGCGTTGGAGGTCACGGCTCCAACCGTGACCGGTTCTCGCCAGGGACTGCAAGCAGCTCCAGGGCCGCCGACACCTTGCGCAGCTGCGCCGCGAGATCGTCGGCGCTTCCGCTGCTCGCCGCCTCCAGCTGCTCGGCAAGGATCCCCGCCCAGGCGCCCATCAGCGCCGCATGGATGCGCCGCCCCTCCGCGGAGAGCGTCAGCAGCGACGCCCGGCCGTCGTCGGGGTCCACCGTCCGCTGCAAGAGGCCCATCTGCTGGAGCCGCGCCGCGTGCCGGCTGACCGTCGAGCTGTCGAGCGCCATCGCCACCGCCAGCTCCGTGGTTCTGATGGGTTGCAGTTCCGCTACGGTCATCACCACGGGGTGTAGGACGCGCTCGAGTTGCACGCCCGAGCGGACGATCAGCTGACCGCTGCTGTGCACGCGGTCGATACCGCGCACCAGCGCGAACATCTCATGGAGCAGGTGGGTTTCACCGCTTGCGACTGTCGCGGTGTTCGGACCTCCGTTGGCTCCCGGCTCTAGCTCGTCAAAAATGCTGGCGCCTCCGACTATTACGTGTATGATGCAAACAAATTGTTCGACAAGCCGAGCAATAGGAGGAGAGCCTGATGGTGACCTTAGCTGATGTTGTGAGTGTCCTCGATCCCCGCGCCGAAGACGCGGGCGTGGACAGGGGCAACGGGCCCGATTTTGGTCCGCTGCGGGGTCGCACGGTCGGCCTCAAAACCGACGAGTTCTGGTACTCGTGGGATTGGGCGGCAGAGGAGTGGGCGAAGCTGCTGGAGGCAGACGGCGCTAAGACGGTGACCTGGCGTGAACCGATGCCCCAGGGAGTCTCCACGCCGCTGTCGGTCAAGGATTTTGACCAGTTCGCCGAGCAGGTGGACGGGATCGTGACCGGGCTCGCCAACTGCGGATCCTGCACGTTCGTCGCGGTCCGCGCGGGGATGGCCTCGCTCGACCGCGACTTGCCCACCGTGTTCGTAGCGACCGAGCACTTCGAGCGACTTGCCCGCGTCTTGACCGGGGAGACCGGTTGGTCTGACATTCGCATGACGATGCTCCCCTTCCCGCTGGAAGGTCTGCCCGAGGCGGAGGTCCGCCAGATCGCACGCGACGCGTACCCGGCGCTGCTTACGAGCCTGGGAGCGATTCGTTGAGCGCGCTTGCCAGTAGGCGCATGGACGTCGCCGCCGACGTGCGGCAGATGAGCATCGACGCGATGGAGCAGGGTTGGGGGGACGGGCTCCCGCTGATCCCGCCGACGGAGGATCTCGTGGCCGAGTTCGTCGCGCAGAGCGGCCGCGACGGGTCCGAGAGCCTTGGACGCATTCCGCCGTCGCGCGCCGAGTGCACCGTCGAGAAGGTCGCGATCAACGCCGTGATGGCCGGCGCCCGAGCTGAATCGATGGAGCTGATCTGCACGGCGCTCGACGCGATGATCGATTCGCCGCTGTGCCTCGATGGCATCAACGCGACGACTGCCGCTGTCGTCCCGGCGGTGATCGTCAACGGACCGATCCGCGACCGTCTTGGGATCCCGTACTCCTACTCGGTCTTCGGCGGGGTCGCCTGCCCCGCGCCGGCGATCGGCCGGGCCATACGTCTGGTCATGCGCAACGTCGCCGGTCAGGTCCCAGGGACGACCACCGAGTCGGTGTTCGGCCAGCCGGGGCGCGTCACCGGCATCGTCGCCGGTGAGTGGGAGGAGCGCTCGCCTTGGGCGCCGCTCGCGGAGCGGCGGGGGGTATCCGGAGACGCGGTAACCGTCTATGGGGCCGTCGGCACCTGCAACATCGTCGAGTCGGTCGCCGAAAGCGGTCTCGAGTTGCTCGAGGTGATCGGTAAGTCACTCGCGTACATGGGCAACAACGGGTTCGTTCACGGGACGGTCTTCGCCGATCAGATGGTCGCGATCAACCCCGTATGGGCAAATCAGATCATCGCGCGAGACATCCCGTCGTTCGAGGACGTCAGCGAGTTGCTCTGGAAGTTCGCACGGCGCCCGCTCAGCGACTTCCCGGAAGTGGTTCGTCCGAAGCTCGAACGACGCGGCAGGATCGACGAGCACGGGAACGCTTACCTGGTCGAATCGCCTGACCAGATCCACATCTTCGTGTGCGGCGGCCTCGGGAGCCTGCATGCGACGATGCTCCCCGGCTTCAGCAACTCCGAGGCGGTCACACGGGGGATCGGTCAATGAGCACGCTCGATCTGACCGAAGCGATGGAGCCGCTGCGGGCGATGCTGGCAGCCGACGGCTACGCGCTTGAGGTCAGCCGAGGTGCCGACGGGCGCACGATCGTGCTCGACGTCACCGCGACGGGCGACGCGTGCGCCGACTGCCTAGCGCCGCCGGCGGTCATCGCCGCAGTCGCTCGGAACTGCGTGCCCGACGACTCGCCGCTTGCGGGCGGCGAGATCGACGTGCGCTTGCCGGCATCGTCGGGCTCCGGCTCGCACTGATTACTCGGCGGAAGTCGCCGACGCCATTACGCAGCGCTTACTGCGGCGCTGCCGCCGTTCCGGGGGCAGCGGCGAGTTCGTGCGGGCGCACCGTCACCGGGACGCGCACGGACGGGCGACTTGATTCCCGTACTCAATTCATTAGAAAACGACGAGGGAGAACGAGGGAGATACTCATGACGGAATTCAAGACGTACCAAGACCTGCTGCAGCGGAAGGATCAGCCGCCCGGTTCATCGTGGGGGCTGTTCGACAACCCGCAGCGCGGGATGGCAGAGCTGGCCGGCACCGCGCAGGTCTTGCGCGGGGTCAGCAGCGTGACCGACGGGCGCACCTTCAGCCTCGACTACACGCTCGACCATTTCGCACCAGGGATCGTCGGGAGCCGTCAGGCGCCGCATCACGAAATCACGTCGTCGCATCGCGACCAGCGTGACGATCGCTTGGACGGCTTTTGGCTTCAGGGTTCGAGCCATCTCGACGGGCTGCGTCACCGCCGTCACCACCAGTACGGCTTCTACAACGGCTTTTCGGACGCTGCTGTCGCCGACGATCCCGACGTCCTTGGCGTCGAACACTGGGCAGCGCAGCCGATCGTCGGTCGTGGCATCGTGATCGACGTGGCCGGGTACCTGGCTGAGGCCGGGCGTCCTCTCAGTCACCTCGACGGTAGCCTGATCGAGCCAGAGGATCTCGATGCCGCACTGGCACGTCAGAAGGTGTCGTTTGAGCCAGGCGATATCGCGCTGATCCATACGGGCTGGGGGGAGTGGTGGACGAGCGAGGCTTCGACCGAGCAAAAGCGCGAGATCGCGCAGAACCTGCGATTCAGTGGCCTGCGCAATAGCGAGCAGACGATCGCTTGGTTCTGGGACCGGCAGGTCGCGCTCGTCGGCTCGGACACGGCTGCGTTGGAAGTTCTGCCGGTAGTGCCTGAGTCGACGTACGGCGGCGACACAGACAACGGGCTGATCCATCAGGACCTGATCGCGTTGCTGGGGCTTCCGATCGGGGAGCTTTGGAAGCTCGGCGAGATCGTCCAAGATTCGTACGCGACGGGCAGATGGGACGCTCTCGTCGTGGTCAAGCCGCTAGCGCTGCGCGGCGGGGTCGGAACGCCGGCCAACGCTCTAGCGATTCGATGAACTGAGCCGCCCCTCGGGGCATTCCGACTTTCGGAGGTAAGCCAATGAACGCCACGACGGTCAACCAGACCGGGATCAAGCCGCCCAATGCTGCGTGAACGAGTCGGAGCCGGGTGCAACCTGCTCGGCTGAGAAGCCGCCGGGGCCAGCACGCACAGCTCCTTGCACAGGATGCGCGTTGACAGCTGGCCTACTGCATCCGTCCGGTGCCGATACTTCCCGATCACCCTCCAATGCCCGGCATGACTTGGAGACAAAAACGGAGACAAAATTCTGGCTCCTATCTACCCCAAAATAAAGAATCCCCGCAAAAAAAGCGGGATCGTCACAGGGATTCGTAGGCATCAGCGAAGGAGATCGCATGTCTATCACGACGAGAAGCAGGACTCAGAACAGGATGTTGTTGGAGGGCTCTTCGGAGTTGGGAGAGCTTCAGGTTCCCGCGCCCGCCGGCACGGCTGGTCGATGACGCGGTCGAGGGGGTGGGCTGCCGCCGCGCCCGTCAAGCTCTTGGGATGCCTTCTGACCGGCGGATCTCAGATGAGTTGGCGCGGGGTAGAGCCCGACGGATGATCGCTTACGTCTTACCGCTGGCGGCGGCCCGGCGCGCATTGGGGACGTAGTGGACCGTCCGGGCCGCCGCGGTCGGACGAGGGCTTCGCCGGCGGAAGCGATTGCGGGCCCGTTGCCCTGGCGGACAACAAGCAAGGCTCTACACGGCCGGTCGGGGTCTCGGCATCCCGTGGTCAGATGCGCCACTTGAAGCGCCCGCATCCTTTATGAGCGTCGGGGTCGATATGCCGAACGGTCGACTGACTAGTGCCGAAATAGGGTGCTAGATACTGACGAAACAGTCTAGTAAGCGTTGACGAAATGGTAGAGTTGAGCGCATACCCAGCGCGACGAGCTATCGACGGCGGATCCTGGACGAGGAACTTGACGCGGTCATCGATGCTTTGCCGGCTATCGCCATCGAAGGACCGAAAGGTGTCGGGAAGACTCGCACCGCGCTTCTGCGGGCAAGGACTGTGCATCGTCTCGACGATCCCGCCGTGTTCGCCGTCGCCGAAGCAGACCCTGAACGCCTGCTGGAAGGAGCACAGGCGGTCTTGTTCGATGAGTGGCAACGGCTGCCCTTGGTCTGGGATCTGGTCCGTCGCGCCGTCGATGACGGAGCCGCGCCCGGGAGCTTCCTGTTGACCGGATCAGCGTCCCCCGATCCTCCCCCGACGCATTCCGGCGCTGGACGGATCGTGTCGCTGCGGATGCGTCCGCTGAGCATGAGTGAGCGGGTCGACGGGCAGACGGTCAGTCTCGCCGAGCTGCTGACCGGATCGCGACCGCGGATCGCCGGAGTGAGCGTGATGGGACTCGACGACTATGTCGAAGAGATCCTCGCGTCTGGGTTGCCGGGTATCCGTGGGCTGAAAGGTCGCGCCAGGCGTCTACAGCTTGACGGCTACCTGGACCGCATTGTCGACCGCGAGATCCCGGATGAGACCGGTACAACGATCCGCAACCCCGCGGCTCTGCGACGGTGGATAGTCGCTTATGCCGCAGCAAGCTCAACCATAACCAGCTTCGAGAAAATCCGTGACGCCGCCAGCGCCAGCCACGACAACCCGCCGGCCAAGATCACTGCGCAGGTGTATCGCGACGCGCTCACGCGGATCTGGATCCTCGACGAGATTCCGGCGTGGACACCGGCCAACAACCCGCTCAACGAGCTCGGGCAAGCCCCCAAGCATCAGCTGGCGGATCCGGCACTTGCCGCTCGATTGCTCGGCGTCGACGCCGCCGCACTGCTCGCCGGCGAATCCCCCGGTCCTTCCATCCCGCGCGACGGCACGCTTCTCGGCGCGCTATTCGAGAGTCTGGTGGCGCTCTCGGTGCGGATCTACTCCGGATACAACGAGGCCAGGCTCGGCCACTTGCGCACGGCCCGAGGCAGACAAGAGATCGACCTGATCGTGGAGCGTGACGATGGACGGGTCATCGCTATCGAGGTCAAGCTCGCACGAACCGTCGAAGACCACGACGTCCGACATCTGGCGTGGCTGGAACGGCGTATTGGCGATCGCCTACTCGACAGCGTCGTCGTGACCACCGGCCCGACCGCGTACCGCCGGGCAGACGGAGTTGCCGTGATACCGCTCGCGCTCCTCGGTCCCTGACACACTCCGCTGGCAGGGCCAATCAGGCGACAGTTGCGGCGACCGTCGGCCGTCAATGCACCATGGGTGCACGTGGTGTCTGCCCTCGCCGACCCGCTCCGAGCCTTCACGGAGACAGGCTCGTGCGGCTCCGAGCTGTCGCCGTCGAGCCGTTCAGCGACCGGCGTCCGGGTCCCGCCCGCGGTCTGACCCGACGTTCCTGGGACGACCGAGGCTCTGGTTCGAGCCGGGCGTCCGGATGCTCGGGCTGACGAGCGCGGCCCGGTCGGCCTCGAGCTTGAGGATCTGCCGCAGGGCGGGAAGTCGCTCGACATCCTCCGGGGGACGGAGCGCGGCGGCCATCGTGATCAGGTCGGCAATCGAGGCGATCTCGATGCGCAGCCCACCGCCGAGATGCTCGCTGGTCGCGCCGGCGCGGAGCGCGTCGTAGCCGCGTGGGACGCCGGCGGGTGCCGCGACGAGCCGGAGCTCGCAAGGTCCCGCTTAGCGGGGCTTTCGCAGAGCCCTCGCACGGACTCGAACCGTGGACCCCTTCCTTACCATCGACCCCAGAGCAGTTTTGGGGTGAACACGACTGGCTACCGGAGGACACGTATGGCCTGCAAATGAGGCTGTTTGAGCCGGATGGCGAGGGGCCCTCATGATCGCCGTGTTGCGGGGCGATGTGTCCGTTTTGTGTCCACTTCTGGGCTTCCGGCTAGACGAAAGCGGACCTGGATCTGACACGCGACTGGGGTCGGGTTTGCCATGCTGACCATCGGCAAGCTCGGGGCCTCCGCGGGCCAGCTCGACTACTACGAGCGCCAGGTCGCGGCCGGTGCCGAGGACTACTACGCCGGCCGTGGCGAGTCGCCCGGGACCTGGATGGGCGGGGGGCTCGACGCGCTGAGCGTAGCCCCGGGCTCACGGGTCGAGCGCGAGGCGTTCCTGGGACTGATGCAAGGCCGTCATCCGGTTGACGGATCGCAGCTGCGGCGGATGACGCGCGCCTCGACGGTCGCGGCGATCGACCTGACGTTCTCGGCGCCGAAGAGCGTCTCGGTCCTGTACGCGGTCGCGGGCGGCGAGATGTCGGCGGAGCTGTCTGAGGCGCACGAGCGCGCTGTCGCCGCCGCGGTCTCGTGTCTGGAGCGCGAGGCGTGCCTCACCCGTCGCGGCCATGCCGGCGGCGAGCGCGTGGCTGGCGAAGCGTTCGTCGCCGCCGCGTACAGGCACCGACTGTCGCGCGCCGGCGATCCCCAACTGCACACGCACGTCGTGGCCGCCAACCTCGCCCGCGCCGATGGCCGCTTCACCTCGTTGGACGCGCACGCGCTGTATGAGCACAAGTCAGCGGCTGGTGCGGTGTATCGCGCGGTCCTGCGCGCCGAAGTCTGTGACCCGCTGCCGTGGGTGCAGTGGCGCCAAGCCGGCCGCGGGCTGTTCGAAATCGACGGGGTGCCCGAGTACGTGCTTCGTCACTTCTCACAGCGCCGCGCCGAGATCGAGGAGCGTGCCGTCGAGCTCGTCGGCGCCGAGGCAGCTCGGTCGCTGTCGCGCGAGCAGATGCAGGGGATCGCGCTCGCGACCCGCCGCCCGAAGGCGCGCTCGCCCTTGGGCGGCGAGCAGTGGCGAGAGGATGCGCGGGCACGATCGGCGGAGCACGGCTTCGGACCGGACGAGCTCTGGACGTTCTTCAACCGCCCCGAGCCCGACCGCACTCGTCCGTCGCTCCCGGCCGCCGTCCGCCGGCTGTCGGGGGCGGACGGCCTGACCGGCAACCACAACACGTTCACACGCCGCCACGCAGTGGCCGAGATCGCGGGCGAGTTCACCGACGGGATTGCGCTTGACGCGCTGGAACGCGCGACGGACCGCTATCTGTCGGACCCGTCCGTCTGCGAGCTCGGCAGCACCGACTCAGGCGAGCAGCGATTCACGACGAAGGATCTGCTGGCCTGCGAGCGGTCGATCCTTGACGGCGCGGTTCGTCGCTACGACTCGATCACCGGGGTCATTGCCAGCCGGTTCGTCGACGTGGCGCTCCGCGAGGCTCAGCCGGCGCTGAACGCCGACCAGGCCGCAGCCGTCCGCGCGATCGCGACCAGCGGCAACGGCGTCGACACGATCCAAGCGCTGGCCGGCACCGGCAAGACGACGATGATGCGCACGCTTGCCGACGCCTACCGCCGAGCGGGTTACGACGTCTACGGCACCGCGCCGACGGCCCGCGCTGCCCGCGAGCTGCGCGACGTCGCCGGCGTGCCCGCTTCGACCATGCACGCGCTGGCCTGTCAGCTCGACGGTCGACGCCTCCGCGCGGACACCGTCCTGCTGCTCGACGAAGCCGGCATGGCTGGCACCCGCATCAGCGCAGCGATCCTGGGGCACGCCCAGCGCGCCGGCGTCAAGGTCGTCGCCGTCGGCGACAGGGGTCAGCTGACCAGCGTTCAAGCCGGTGGCTGGTTCGCTGTCCTCACCGAGATGCAGTCCGGTCCCGAGCTCCGCCAGGTCCTCCGTCAGCGCGATCCCGCCGAGCGCGAGGCGCTCGCCGCGCTGCACGACGGCAACGCCGACGCCTACCTCGAGCACAAGGCCGACGACATCACCATCCACGCAACCGAGCACGACGCCGTCGCCGCCGTCGTCGACGCATGGCTCGACGCCCGCCAAAAGCAGCCCGACGCAGATGTTGTGATGATCGCTCGCGACAACGCGACCCGCGAGCAGCTCAACCACGCCGCTCGAGCCCGGCTCCAGATGCGCGGTGAGCTCTCCGGAGAGATCTTTCTCACCGAAGGTCGCGAATGGAGAGTCGGCGACCGGATCATCACCCGCCGCAACGACCGCCGCCTCGACGTCGACAACGGCACGCTGGCGACGATCACACGCTATGACCGACGCCGAATGGCTGTGCAGATACAGACCGACAACGGCGAACACCGCTGCCTTGACCTCCACTACCTCGCCCTTCACGTCGAGCACGCCTACGCCGTCACCGGCCACTCCAGCCAAGGCGCCACCATCGACCACGCGCTCGTGGTGGGCCGCCCAGAGGAGTTCACTCGCGAGTGGGCGTACACGGTTCTATCGCGTGCCCGCTGCCAGACCAGTATCCACGTGATGGCCGACCTCCGAGCCGGGGAACAGGCGCGAGGCGAGTACGCGCCCGCGGGAACGGCACGCGAGCCGCATGAATGCTTGCGAGCACTCCGTCACGCGCTGGGGAGAAGTGACACCAGACGCACCGCCGCCGAGCTCACCTCGAGTCAGACTCCTCCGGGTCTCGAAGAAGGGTTCGCCCAACGTCTGCGTGGGGAACGCGGCGCCGGCTGTCCCCGCAGATACGACGCGAATCTCGGACGTTGAGGCGACGGTCAAGAGCAGCTCATCCCGAATGCCGCGCGAGTGCGTGGTTTGCCGGCGGAGCGGCTCGTCCGCCAGGGCGACGAGCCGACGATCGCTCCTGCCGGTGACGGACTCGCCCGACGCCAGCCTTTTGGGCGACTGCTTCACGCGGTCGCGATCACGAGCGGGCCGCTTGGCGCGGGACTGCCTATTGCCTATGCACCAATCCGGTTCGCGAAGTCTCCTGTGACTGCTGAAATTTCGTGAGAAAGCGGGTCTCTTGGGGCGTGATCGAGGTCGCCCGGACGGCTGTGCTTCTGGCGGCTTGCGGGACGCGCGCCGTTCGGCCAGGCGCAACCTGCATCTGCGCTGGCGCGTGTAGAGGAACGCAAAGTGATCGCCGTGACTTGCTCGGTCCGCGAGGAGCCCACCGCTGCGGCCGACGTTTAGCGCAAGGCGCGTCGCTTTCGGTACGCAAACGAGCACCGCAACCCGAAAGCGGCCCAGGCCAGGGCGCGGGGAGGCAAGGTGTCCGCGCTACGGCTTCAGGGCGTCATGCCCCGCGAGCGCCGCGTCGATCAGGGTCTGTGGCGCCCACACCGGCCGAGCGGCTTGCGCCGATGACCTCTTGCCGCGCTGCTTGAGCTCCTCCGCGAGGTGGCTGCCAATCATTCCAGTGGAGCCAAAACAACGTTATTCACCTGGTTCCTCTGATCTGAGCGGGTTGGCTTGCTGCCGGCAGCGGCCTCGCCGCGCAACGGCTACGCAGGCTGAGCGGCTGGCACTGATCAGGCCACTCGGGCGTTGGTAGCCGGCGTCGTCGCGAACGGGTCCTGGCGCAACTGCTCGTCGACGCTGGGCACGACCGCGCCGCAGAGGCGTGTGGCGGTGTTGCTCAGGAACGACGTCGCGTAGGCTTCCGGTGAGCGCCGAACTGCGTCCTCGAGTAGGTCAGCGATCCCGTCGGCGAAGCCTTCGCGGGGAAACGCGGCGTGGACTGCGGACACCGCCTGCGATGGCAGGTTCTCGGCGCCCAGGCCGACTACGTCGACCGCCGCCCCCCAGTGGACCAGCGCGCACTCGGGGGAGCGCGCGTCCGCGATCCCCGCAGAGGTGTGTAGCGCGATCGCGTGCCAGATGTGATCGGCGTCGTCGACAGACATGCCGTTGGAGCGCGCCCAGGAACGCGCGATCTCGGCGCCGTCGATCTCGAAGCGGCGTTGGCCGCCGTAGCGGGAGGTCAGGCCGAGGTCGTGGAGGATCGCTGCGACGTAGGCGAGCTCGTCGTCGACGTTCAGCGACGCGGCCTGGGTGGCGAGCGAGCCGAATACGAACGTGCGGTCGACGTGGGCGAGCAGGAAGTCTGGGCTGTGTTCGCGTGCGAGCTCGTGGGCGTCTTTGGCGAGGGTGCTGTCTGGGATGCGTATGCCGGCGATGTTTTCCATGGACGCATCGTGAGTTGCTGCGCTACGGTCCACCAGATGGCAGAAAGACAATGTTCAGCGGTTTCCGGCCAATCCAGGCACCGGGTTGCCGCGTTGGTGCTTCCGGGCGTGCTGACGTTCGACCTGACCTGCGCGGTACAGGTGTTCGCGCGAGCACCGGGTTTCGGAAGCCGGACGGGGCTCTACGACTTCGTGAGTTGCGGCGTGGAGTCGGTGGTTCCGAGCGCCGACCGGTTCACGCTGACGCTCGACAGCGGGCTGGACGCGGTCGCGTCCGCGGACACAGTGATCGTCCCGGGCTATACCGGTTTCGACGAACCGCCACCGGCTGCCGCGGTGGGCGCACTCATGGCGGCGGCCGAGCGAGGAGCTCGCGTGATGTCGATCTGTGTCGGGGCGTTCGCGCTCGCGCACGCTGGTCTGTTGGATGGGCGCCGAGCAACGACCCACTGGATGGCCGCCCGGCGCCTGGCCGAGGCGTTTCCGAGGATCGCGGTGGTGCCCGATGTTCTCTACGTCGACGAAGGCGACGTTCTGACGTCCGCCGGGATCGCCGCCGGCCTTGACCTGTGTCTGCACGTCGTGCGTTGCGACCATGGCGCGGAGGTCGCGGCCGAGCTTGCCCGCTTCAACGTGATCGCGCCGCATCGCGACGGCGGGCAGGCGCAGTTCATCCGGCGTCCGGTCGCGGATTTGCCGGGTGCGGGGCTTGCGGCGACCCGGGCCTGGGCGCTCGCGAATCTCGACCGCCCGATGGGGGTCCGTGAGCTGGCCGCGCATGCGTGCTGCAGCGAGCGCACACTTACGCGACGGTTCCAAGCTGAAACGGGGGTGAGCCCGAAGCGTTGGGTGTTGGGCATGCGTCTCGAGCGGGCCCGCGAACTGCTTGAGTCGACGTCGTTGCCGGTTGAGGACGTCGCGTCGCGCGCTGGGTTCCCGAGCGCGGCTGCGCTGCGCGCGCGCTTCGCGGAGGAGCTGCGCACGACGCCGACCGGTTACCGGAGGGCGTTCAGAGGCAAGGCCCTCGCGGCTTGAGCACGCGATTTCTGCCGCCGACGGGCGCGGGCGCGACGCTGTGGCACAAGCACGATCACGCTGCGGTTTGTGCCAGCATGAGGGCGATGGACGTTGCGGCGGTAGCTCTGCCCAGGGTCATCTCGTTCGAACTCGGCATTGTTGCTCAGGCGTTTGGGCGGCCGGCTCGGCTTGGCGAGGCCGCCAGCGACTACACGCTCACCACGTGTACGGCCCGACCCGGCCGGGTCGCCACGGCCGACGGCTTCGATCTGCACCTCAGCCGGGGGCTCGATGCGCTGGAGACGGCCGACCTCGTAATCGTTCCGGGCCATGTGAGCTTCGCAGATTCACCGCCGGATGTCGTCCTGTCGGCGCTGTCTGAGGCACACGACCGCGGCGCTACTGTCGCGAGTCTGTGCACCGGCGCTTTCGTGCTGGGGTTCGCCGGGCTGCTGGAAGGTCGCCGCGCGACCACTCACTGGGCCACCGCGGATCAACTAGCGGCGCTGTTCCCGGCCTGTACCGTCGACGCAGATGTCCTCTGGGTCGACGAAGGCGACATCCTGAGTTCCGCGGGGCTTGCCGCAGGGCTTGACTTGTGCCTACACCTGGTCCGGCGCGATCGCGGGGCTGCGGCGGCGGCCGAGCTTGCGCGCTGGAACGTCGTCGCGCCGCATCGCGAGGGAGGTCAGGCTCAGTTCATTCCCAGCCCCCCTGCTGCCTCGGCTCAAGGACTCGGCCCAACGCTCGCGTGGGCCGTTGAGCACATCGAACAGGAGATCGACGTCCCCGCTCTCGCGGCGCACGCCCACCTCAGCCCCCGCACGCACGCGCGCCGCTTCGAGGCTGAGGTTGGCATGACACCGAAGCGGTGGCTGCGCACCCAACGCGTCGCGTTAGCGCGCGAACTACTCGAGACGAGCGACCTCTCGGTTTCGGAGGTGGCCCGGCGCGCTGGTTTTGGCAGCACGAGTGCGCTGCGGGCCTACCTCAAAGAGCAGACCGCCACCACGCCCACCGCGTACCGCACCGCGTTCAGGGGTCTGACGACGACTCACGGGTAGTCCGTCGCGCCTCCAGCTTGACGGGCCGCACGCGGCGCCGGCACATCCGCGAGCTCTTGTGCCCGAGGACGGCTTGCATCGGCGGCGGTCGGGCAGGCAACGAGACGTTCGCTGCGGAAAGAGCCGTGGCGGCTATTGAGGACCCGTCTGTGGATAGGGCGCGATCCAGTGATGTCACACGCTGTGCCGCGATGCAGTCTTCCGTGATCGACGCCAATCCGCTCGCTGGGGCGGGTGAGCGCGACGACCGGGCCTCGACCTGACCCTGACGAAAGGTTGGCTGAAAATGGAGGACATGCGTCTTTTCTGCCACTTGTGGGGATCGACCGGTGGTCGCATCATCGAAGTTCGACGGGTCCCGCGCCGGAGTCTTGGCGCCCGGCAACTTAGCCGACTGGCGAAACCCACACCCCCTTGGAGGCGACATGACGATCTCAACGCCGCCGACCGACACGCCTAGGAAGCAGAACAAGAACGCGATCCTGATCCTGGCTTGTCTGGCTCAGTTCATGGTGATTTTGGATGTCTTCGTGGTCAACGTCGCCCTTCCTGACATCCGTCGGGCGCTCGGGTTCTCTCAGGGCGACCTGCAGTGGGTCGTCAACGCTTACACGGTCACCTTCGGCGGCTTCCTGCTGCTCGGCGGCCGCGCGGCTGACCTGCTCGGCCGTCGCCGCGTATTCGTCTTTGGCCTTCTGCTGTTCTCGGTGGCGTCCATAGCCGCCGGACTGGCCGATACCCGGGCGGAGCTGATCATCGCCCGCCTCGTTCAAGGCCTCGGCGGCGCGGTCATCGCCCCCGCCAGCCTGTCGATCCTGACCACCACCTTCACGGAGCCGGCCGAACGCCATCGCGCGATAGGGATCTGGGGCGCGGTCGGCGGCGCCGGCGGGGCCGCGGGCGTGCTGCTCGGCGGGGCGATCGTTGAGGCGCTCAACTGGCGCTGGGTCTTCTACATCAACGTCCCGATAGGGCTCGTTTGCGCCGTGCTCGCGGCGTACATGATCGCCGAGAGCTTTAACCCGAACGCCACGCGGGTCTTCGACGTTATCGGCGCCGTCCTCGCGACTGCCGGGCTGTCCTTGCTGGTGTTCGGCATCGTCCGGACCGACACGACCGGGTGGGGGGATGCGACGACGCTTGCGCTGATCATCGCCGGCGTCGTCGTACTCGCGGGCTTCTTGGTCAACGAGGGGCGCTTCGCGAAGGCGCCGTTGATGCCGTTGCGGCTGTTCAGGTCGCGTTCCCTCTCCGGTGCCAACGTCATCGTGATGATCATTGGCGCGTCGACGTTCGGGATGTGGTTCTTCTTCTCGCTCTATCTTCAGCAGGTGCGTGGCTACTCGCCGCTGCACGCCGGACTGGTCTTTCTGCCGATGACGCTGGCGCTGATGATCGGAGGCGTGATCGCGTCCCGCCTCACGGCGCGCGTTGGCGCCAGACGGCTTCTCATCCTCGGCATGAGCCTGCTTACCGCCGGGTTGGCGCTGTTCAGCCAGGTTCACGTCCACACCCACTACTTCGGGGTGACGCTCGCGGCCAGCATGCTGGCCAGCATCGGAATGCCGCTCGCCTTCATCCCGAGCACGATCCTCGCCACGAGCGGGATCGCGCAGAACGAGGCCGGCATCGCCTCGGCGATCCTCAACACCGCCCGGATGTTCGGTGGCGCGCTGGGCCTAGCCGTCCTCGTGGCCTTGGCGACCACTCACTCCAACCACCTGCTCAAACATCCGACAGCGTCCGTCCACAGGGTTAACCACGCGCTCGTTTCGGGCTACGACCTCGCTTTCCTCGTCGCTGCTTGCATGGCCGCGGCGGGAATCCTCGTCGCGGCGTTCGTCGCGCCCAAGCCGGCGGCTGATCCGAGCGAGGGGGCGGAGCTCGATGGCGCCGTGGCACCTCCAGCCGCCCCACGGGCGACGCCCTCCGTAAGGTGACCGACATCGCACAGAAGCGCACTTCGCGTCGTCACGTCATCCGCGGCCGGGACGTCCCGGTCGCCGAACTGAGCGTCATGCTGGATCTGGTCCGGTTGAGCGCTGCCGGCGCCGTCGTTCTCGTGGAGGGTGGCGCCGGTATGGGGAAGACGCGCCTCCTGGACGAGGCGGTGAAGATGGCGACTCGGATGGGTTTCGCGGCTGGTCGAAGCGGCGCTGAGCCTGGCGACGACGTCGACTTGGCCGTGCTGATGGACGCGTTGTTCGAGAACGAGTCGTCACCGCTCAAAAGGAGTGCGCTGCGTGAGCTCCCTTCGATCCCGGAGCAGCGCTACTGGCTGCTGCAGGAGCTGCAAACTCTGCTTGAGCGTGCGGCGCTCGAGCAGCCGATCATCCTTGCGCTGGACGACCTTCAGTGGGCTGACGCGGGCACGTCCGCCGCGATCCGCGCCCTGACGTCGCGGCTCGGCGGCCTCCCCATCGCGTGGGTGATGGCGCTGCGTTCGCCGAAAGGGTCGTCGCCGATCTCGGCGACCGTCAGGCACCTCGGTCGCGCTGGCGCCGAGCGAATTTCCATCGGTCCGCTGGGCCACGGCGCTGTCGCGCAGATCGGCCGCGACATGACCGGGGGCGACCCCGATGACTCGCTGGTCGACCTCATGAGTCGCGCGCACGGAAACCCCTTCCTGCTGATCGAGTTGCTGACCGGGCTACTCGAGGAGGACCGCATCCTCGTCGTGGACGGCCAGGCGAGCACGACCGGGATTAGCCCGCCAGCCAGGGTTCACGCGAGCATGGGTAATCGGCTCGGCGCGCTGTCGAACGAGGCTCGCGACTCAGCGGTGCTCGCTGGCTCGCTCGGGCGTACCTTCTCGTTCGACGAGCTGGCCGCGATGCTCGCCCGACCCCCATCGTCTGTGCTCGAACCCGTCGAAGAGTTGATCGACGCCGGAATCCTGGTCGATCATGACGGAGAGCTTGCGTTTCTCCACGACATCACGCGCGATGCCGTCCGCTTGAGCGTTGCCCGGTCGGTGCGACGCGCCCTGGACCGACAGGCCGTCGATGTCCTGCTCGAGCATGGTGCGCTGCCGGGCGAGGTCGCCGCTCAACTCTCCGAGAGCGCGCTTCCCGGCGACGATGCCGCCGTCGCCACCCTCTGGAACGCAGCCCGGGTCATTGGCGTAAGCAATCCGAGCGGCGGTGCGGACCTCACTCGACGGGCCCTCGAGCTTGCCCCCGCGACCGATCCCCGGCGCGCTGAGCTCGTGGCCGAGACGGCCCTCGCGCTTCACGCGGCTGGTCGCGGCGAGGAGGGGCGGACGTTCGTCGACACTCACTTGCGCAACACGCTGCTGGCGGACGAGGAGTCGCGCGTGCTCCTCAGCGTCGCGGGGATGTTCGCCCTCTCGCCCGACCTGCGGATCGACGCGGGTCGCCGCGCGCTAGCGTTGGACGGCGTCGCTGCCACGTTGCAGGCGCGTCACCGCGCGGCGCTCTTGCACAACCTTCTCTTGGCGGGCCGCCTGGACGAAGGCCGCGTGGTGCTGGACGCGACCAGGCAGGAGGTGTCGGCAAGCGGTGACGGCATCGCTACGTTCAGCTTCACGCTCGCCGAGGCAGTGCTCGCGTATCTCAGCGAAGACTACGCGCAGGCTGTGGAGTTGGCTGAAGACGCGCGCCGGTCGCCGGGCGCCGAGCTCGACCCGGAGCGCGCGCGCATCTGCAATCTGATGCTCTCCGAGGCGCTGATGGTCGCGGAACGCGTCGAGGAGTCGTTTCGGGTAGCCGATGACGGTGTCACCGGGGCCCAACGCAGCCACGAGGGATTGGCGCTGCGGCTACTCGAGATATGGAGGGGCAGGCGACTTTTTCAGCTCGGACGACTCGACGATGCGGCACCGGTGCTCGATGGCAACTTGGCCGCTGAGGGCGACGATCGGCTTCCCGGTCTGCTCGAAGTCATCGGCGTCGTCGCCCTCGGCCGCATCGCTATCCATCGTGGTGACGAGGCTGAGCTGCAGCGCATGGCAGCGCTGGCGCGGACGATGGCCGGCGACGGGCCGCCTGGGTTCCGTCGCCATGCATGCTGGCTCCTTGCGCTCAAGGAGATGGCTGCCGGCGACTCAGAGGCCGCCGTCGGTTGGCTCTGCGAGTCCGGCCACGGGCAGCGCAAGTCAGCCCTCCTTCTCTTCCCCACCGACGTAACCGACGAGACGCAACTGGTGCGAATCGCGATCGGCGCCGGCGACGAGGAGCTCGCCATCGCAGCGCTCAGCGCCGCCGAGCGGCGCGCGGAAGCGAACCCCACATTGGCCACGGTCGTCGGAACCGCCGCCCACGCTCGCGGCCTCCTCGACGACGAGGCCACGTATCTCGAGCAGGCGGTCGACCACTTCGAGCGGAGCGCGCGTCCGCTCCCACTCGCCTCAGCGCTCGAGGATCTCGGCTGTCGACGGACCGCAGCCGGTCGGGAGCAGCAGGGCATTGAGGATTTGGAACGCGCGCTGCAAATCCATACCGATGCGGGAGCGGCCTGGGACGCTCGTCGCGTCAGAGCCAAGTTGAGGGCCCGTGGCGTCCGCCGCCGAGTGGTCGGCACGTCGACTCGTCCGAAGACGGGATGGAGAGCCATGACAGATGCTGAGCTCGCCGTTGCGCACCTCGTAGCTCAGGGGCTCACGAATCGCGACGTCGCCGAGCGCCTCTTTGTCTCCCCTAATACGGTCAATAGTCACCTGCGGCAAATCTTCTTGAAGTTGCAAGTCAATTCGCGGGTCGCGCTTACGCTGCTCGCTAAGGAGCACGACCGCCCGCGTTAGGCGACATCGCACGTTCGCGCGTTGTCGCGTCGGACCGAGGGGGCGAGGCTGTCGGTCGGTGTCTTGCTCGCACTTCGATCACGTCAAGCTCTCGGTCCTCCCGGAAAGCGTCGTCGGGTGTGAGGAGTGTCTCATCGCTGGGGACCTGTGGCTCCATCTGCGAATCTGCCTCGAATGCGGGCACGTTGGTTGCTGCGACGACTCGCCGAACTGTCACGCAACGGCCCACGCAAACGCGGAGCGACACCCGCTCATCCGGTCGCTCGAGCCGGGCGAGGAGTGGGCGTGGTGCTACATCGACCGGACCGCGATGCTCGTGCCTCAGGTCAAGGGATCCCCGCGGATCCCCCCGTCGCCCCTCGGCGGCTGATTGGCGCTCGGCGCGCACCGTGCCGTTGCCAACCGAGGCGCAGCCGAGCACTGCGACGCCCGCTTGTCCTGGCGGGTGATGCGTCGGGATGGCGCGATCGAGTGATGTCGCACGACGCGCGGAGACGCAGAGTTCCGCGATTCGGTCGGATATTTGCGAAACGGCGCGCCGGAGCCGGGGGTGCGTGCGGTGACTATCGAGTACGAGGAGTAATCAATCTCAGACACAGCCGTCCATATCACACCGCAGGAGCGTCGCGCCGACGGCCTCACGATCACGCTCTCCGAAAACGGCGAGGGCGGAGACGAGCCGATCCGGCTCCTCAGCTCCTGGCCGGAGCGTCTGTTCGCGTGGAACACGATCTGGCCGCGCCTCAGCGATGCGACTCAGCTCGTCGCCATCGATCTCCCCAGCTTCGGCCAATCGGAGAGGCTGACGGGCGGGCGAATCGACGCCCATGACATCGCGCGGTCCGGCGGGTGAGTGCACGGGGCAGGACCGACGGCCGCCACAGCGTCCCGAGCGACGAAGAAACGCACCTGATCGTGCTGCCTGGCGGCGGCTATGCCGAGCACACGGCGCACGAGGCAGAGCCGGTCGCGGACTGGCTGAGCGGGCTAGGGTTCGGCGCGAGCGTGTTTCGCTACCCGCTGCTGGTGCGCCACCCCAAGCCGTTGCTTGCGCTCCTGGCGGAGATCCGGCGGCTGAGGAATCGCGGCGCCGAGCAGATCGGGTTGATCGGGTTCTCCGCAGGCGGGCACCTCGCGGGGCTTGCCGCCCTCGCGCCGGACCGAGAGGCGAGTGCCGCGGTCGACTTCGCGGTGCTCGGCTACGCGATCACCTCGATGCAAACGGACACCTATCGACCGGCGCGACTGATCCTGCTCGGCGAGGACGCGACCCCCGAGCTGCGCCGCGCCACTTCGCTGGATGCGCAGGTGACCCGGTCCTCGCCTCCTTTCTTCATCTGGCACACGGCCGAGGACCCTTATGTGCCGCCCGAGCACAGCTATCGGCTGGCGGCATCCCTCGCTGCCCACGGCATCCCGCACTGCACCCACGTCTTCGCGCACGGGCCGCATAGCCTCGGCCTGGCGCGCGGAAGCGGAGACGCAGCGGCGTGGACGACGCTGGCGGCGGCGTGGATGGCGGAGCAGAAGCACGGCGTCGCAGCTCGACGGCCGGGGACAGGCACGGCGTGAGGACCCTGACAACCGAACGCCACCCAAAGCGCGGCGGTCTGACCGATGACGGGGCCACCGCGTCAGCTGCCGTCGGTGACCGCCGCTCGTGCCTGCGCAACGATGTCGGCCTGCGTGTTCGCGTGCCCGGCGATCCCCCACCCGCCTTCGGGGGACTCGGTGATCAGCACCCAGGTGCGGTCCTGCAGCGCTGGCTCACCGGACTCGCGGGCGACGATGTCGGTCAGCTCCTTCACCACGCCAAGCTGCTTCTCGCGATCGAGGACTCCAGCGGGTGTGAGCACCTGCACGCGGACGTGGTTGCCCTCGCCGGCGGCGTCAGAAATCGAGCCCACGGGAAGGTCGTGGACGAACGCTGCCGTGTTGCTGCTGAATAGCGGTACGTCCGGCACCTGCTCCCACCGCATCACCGCCTGTGCAAGCCCCTGAGCAAGTCGGTGCTTGTCAGGAAACGTTCCGGGCTGTGCGTAGACGTCGATCATGGGCATTTGTCGCTCCTTCGTGCGGTCGTTTGCCTTGCAGTCGGAGGGCTGGGGCCACCAGCCCTGCCGTAAGGTCGAGGTGCGCCCCGCGAGCCTGAGGCCAGGCGTCGCGGAAGAGCTGTGTTCCGGGAGGCAGAGCCGCGATTCCGCCGCCAATCCGACACCATCGCCGCCTCGCCGAGGTTGGCGGCGGGCGTGGAGAACGACATCACACGATCGCGCCATATTTTGACCGCGTCTGCGGTCCCCGACCGGTGCCAGAGATCGCGACGGTAGTGTCGGGGGACGTCGTCTCCAGCTAGGTCCAGCCCGTGCTGATGCTGCTGGCAAAATACGAGTCGCTCGGGAACCCTGGGCGCTCAGGCTCACTGCTCACGATTGGTTCTCGCGCTGGCTGTCGTCGCGCGGTTGGCGTCGGGGGCGCGGATGTTGTCGTAGTCGGCTACCAGACCCGTCAGCGCAACTCGCGAGTTCACGTCGAGCTTGGCGAATATGCGCCGGAGGTGACTGTTGACGGTGTGAGGCGAGACGAAAAGCCGCTGGGCCACTTCGCGGTTCGTGTGACCCCTGGCTACCAGTCGCGCGACCGCTAGCTCGGAGTCGGTCATTGCTGCCCAGCCCGTGCTTGGGCGCTCCCGGGGGGTGGTCGCGCGTCGGTGGATTCCGTGCTCGCGAAGTTGGCTTCGAACTCGTCGGATGTCGGCGGCAGCCTCGGCTTTCCCGTAGAGAGCGAGAGCCCGCTCGAGTGCCTCGACTCCTCCGGGCTGGCCGCCGCGCTTCATCTGCAGCGTGCCGAGATCCTCGAGCACGGATGCGAGAGCAAGCGGCCGGGAACCACCTTCGAACAGCTCCGTCGCGAGGGCGAAATCCTCCTCGTTTCCACTGATCAACCCGCGCGCGTGCGCCGCGTTGGCCGCGATCGTACGGACGCCGGGATTCAAGGCTGCGCGGCGCTGGGCTCCGCCGGCTGCGCTCGCTGCCAGCTCGGTATCGCCGGTAGCGAGCGCAATGCGGACGAGCTGGGCCTCGTCGGTAACGTCGGGGGGGAACAACGGCAGGATCGACGTGCGTTCCTCGTCCCCGAGCGCACAAAGCCAAGCGCGCGCGGCCCCGGCGTCCCCGGTTGCCATGCTCTGAAGGGCAAGCAGCCAGGCCGCTTGATGGCGAAAGCTTGGAGGCGACAGCCTCAGCATCGCCTGCCCGAGCTCGGCCGCCCTCCGCAGCAGCCGAGCGTCCCCCAGATGGAGCGCGACGCGGGCAAGGGAGACCGCACCGGCGCCGTCGAGGATGCCCTCGTGGCGAGCCTCCTGATCGGGACTGAGCTCTCCCTCGAGAACCGCGGCGGCATCGACGAGCCTCCCCGCCTGCAACAGCTGCCTGCCGCGCCACATCTCGAAGATGTGGCGCGCCCAGCCCTGGCGGTCGCGCTGAGCCGCGAAGATCCCAGCGGCGGACAACCCGACCGAGTCCTCGACGCGGTCCAGGATGAGCATGATCTCGCAGCGCCACTCCTGTGCGAGACGTTCGCGTGCGTGGTCGTGCGTGGCCGAGCCGGATCTGCAAGCCGCCTCGGTTAGCTCGAGCGCACGCTCAAATCGGCCGGCCACTACCTCGAGTCCGCTCTCGGCGAGGTTGAGCATGAACCCGGCATTGGCGTCACCGCTGCCGTCGGCCGCCGCTCGCGCCTCGCTGAGGTTGGAGAGCGCCTCGTCGTATCTACCGCCAACCATAAGGTTGTGCACCAAACAGACTAAGTGGCGGGCGCGGACGGCGGGGGACAGGTTGGAAAGCGACAGGGCCTGCCGGCTTGCGTCGACGCGGACGTCGGGCGAGAGCGCGAACATTCCCGCGATGCTTAGGTGGACCGCTGCCTCCTGCTCCGGGGGCAGCGCGTCGCGCAGGGACGTTTTGGCGAACGTCTGGGCCTCGTCAACCCGGCCGGCCTCGTGCAAGAGCACCGCGGTCTTGGCGGCGAGCGGCCCGCGCAAGGGGTGCGGCGACGGAGCGAGCTCGAGACCGCGCCGGCTGAGATCGGCGGCCGCTCCCGGATCTGACCCGGCCAGTGTGTCGGACGCGTTGAGCAGCGTCGTGATTGCGACATCATCGCCTGGTGAGGCGCTTGCGGCAAGCTGCGCGGCGACCTCGACAGGCGCCGCTCCGGCAGCCAAGAGTAGGTCCGCGGCCTGACGGTCGAAGGCACGGCGCGCTGAGGTCGACACGCTCCCGCGCACTGCGTCCCGGAGGATGTCGTGTCGGAACGCGAGCTCGTCGTCGTGCTCCCGCAGGACGCTGCAGCCGATCAACTCGTCGACCGGCGTCAGCAGCGACGCCGGTGACTGACCCAGCATCGCCGCGAGGTCGCTGAAGGAGAACTTCCTGCCGAGTGAAGCGGACGCGATCGCCGCCTCGCGAGCGCGCTTTGACATCCCTTGGAGTCGGTCTCGCATGCTGTCCCGCACACGTCGGGGCAGGCGATCATCGAGAAGCTCGGCGCGCCCGAGCCCAACGCGTACCATGCCCTCGTCGCGCAGCCCCTCGAGCAGCTCCGTCAGCATGAAGGGGCTCCCGCCGACACGCTTGACGAGATTGAGGAGGGCGTCGTCCGGCGCGGCCTGCATGACCTCGAGCGTGAGCTGCTCGACCGCCGCCTCGTCGAGCGGGCCGAGCACGATCCTCTCGGCGCCGTTGTCCTCGAGACTCGCGAGCGCGCTGAGGAGTCGAATTGATCGGGGGCTTGGTCGGAACGCGATCAGCCATGCGATCGGCAGCGTCGCCACGCGCGGAGGGAGTACGCGCAACGCAGCTCCGGTGCCGCCATCGGCCCATTGCATATCGTCGAGGCAGACAAGCATTGGCCCGCCTAGAGCGGCTTGCTCGAGCATCTCCTGAAGGTCCTGCAGCAACCAATAACGTTGCTCGGGCACTGCGTTCGCAGAGTGAAGTCCCGATCGGTCCAGTAGCGGCTCGTCGCCCTCGAACAGCGCCGCCATCAGCCCAGCCAGCTCGACGCCGCCGCCCGGCTCGGCGGCGCCCGCGCCGACGCGGAAGGACATCCCGCCCGCTAGCGTCGCCGCCGCCGCCAGCAGCCGGCTCTTCCCGATTCCGGGTACGCCCTCGACCAGCACGACCGCACCAACCCCAGAACGGACGCGGTCGAGCTGGTCAATGAGAGTGTCCAGCGCCGCGTCCCGCCCCCTGATCGCGAGGCTCGCAAACGTAGCCTCTTGCATCGTTCAAGCCTACTCTGGTGCTGGCCAGGTTCGGCGGGCGCCAGGTCCGCGCCCGCCTCGATAGCCGCGCGCTCGCCGGGCAGGGCATTGCGCGCTCACCGGAGCCTTTAGCCACCCACCATGACCGGTGGGATTGGAGCCCTGCCCCGCTCGTCGACCCTCGTTTGACCGTAGAGCTCCGCGGCCTTCCAGCAGTACCAGGTCAGGACCGTTCTGTATGGCCGGTACGGCTCTCCGAGCGGCTGGAGCTCGCGCTCGCTTGGCGTCGGAACCCCCCAGGTCAGGCCGTAGCCGCGCCGCGCGCCGAGGTCTGCTGTCGGCCAGATATCGAGGCGGCGCAGCCGGAACATCATGAAGACCTGGGCTGTCCACGGTCCCACCCCGCGAACCGTCCTCAGCTGCGTTTCGACTTCATCGTCGCTCTGATGCGCAAGGACGCGTCCCGAGAGTGAGACCGTGCCGTCGAGGACCTTGGAGGAGAGGTCGCGTAGCGACGCTGTCTTGCCTCGCGAGAGCCCAACCGCGCGGGTCTCCTCGTCTGACCGCGCCTGGAGACGCTCGGGCTCGACGTCGCCGCCCAGGGCCGCGACCAGCCGGCCGCAGATCGCTCCGGCGGCGGCGCCCGCGAGCTGCTGATAGACGATCGCGCGCACAAGGGCCTCGAAAGGCCGGCCTCGCGGCCGCGGCAGATGCGGGGTCCTGCCTGGGCGCGAAGGCTCGCGATAACTGGATCGCATGTGGCCAGGCTCTCGGCGGCCGCGCCAACCGAAACCCGGGCCATCGGAAAACGCGGGGCCGTCGTAGTAGACGCCGTCCCATCGCCGCAGGGGTAGCGGTCGCGTGCCGCGGACATCGAGCGCGCGGGCTCGGCGCAGACGGGGCTTGCGCCCTCAGCAGTGGTCATAAGGCAGCGACCGTCGCACAAGAGTCCGGCGGGCACATGACACGAGCGAGCCATTTTCGTTCTCTGATGTTCAGGCGCGGCTGGCAGGAGGAAGGCATCGGCGGGCCGTCATGGCGAGATTGGCCACCAAGTCGATCGCCGACGACCTCGATGTCGCCCGAGCGGCCAGGCATGTCGCGCCGGACGGGCGCCTCAGGCGAGGACGCCGGATCGGGGCGTGGTCCAGGAACGCCGCGATCGCCTCCACCGCGGCTGGGTACATCGCTGCGAACGCGTACTCGCTCACGTGGCGAAGTGCGGCAAGAGCAGCGCGTTCTCCAGCGTCAGCAGCGGATGGCCGCGGTGGTGGCCGCACGTGACGGACATGGTCGAGGCGGCGTCGTTGCGATCGACCTTGAGGCCACGGTCGAGAGTGTCGCGGACAGCATGGGGCCGGCACCCGACTCTGTGGCGATCAAGGGAGGCGGGTCTCGTCGCACCGCGGCGCGCCATCGATGTTCTGAGCCGAGGGCCGACGCCCCGTCGGCAAAGAGCAGCCGCTGAACCATCAGCGCACGCCTGCCAGCCCACCGGCGTCCCGCAAGAACACTTGATCGCGTGATGCCGGGGCGAACAGCGTTGTGGATTCTGCAATTCGGCCGTCCGGCGCCGTCGGCGCTAACCGGGACGAGCCGGAAGACCACCCGATCAGAACGAGGAGGTGCAGCATGGAAATGACGGCTCAGCATCCCGCGCCAGCACCGGGCGCTGCGCAAGGGTCGTACCGCGCCGTGCAGGTGGTAAGTCCAAACAAGTTCGAACTCACCGAGAAGCCGCTTCTCGAGCCACCTCTCGGCTACGTCCGCATCCGCGTCGAAGCGTGTGGCGTCTGCCACTCGGACGCGGCGACGGTGGAAGGAGGGGTCCTGCCGATCGAGTACCCGCGGGTGCCAGGCCACGAGGCGGTTGGCAGGATCGAGGTGGTCGGGGATGGAGTCGCGGGATGGGAGGTCGGCCAGCGCGTCGGCGTCGGCTTCCTCGCCGGCAATTGCGGGTATTGCGAACGCTGCCGGTCGGGCGATCTCGTCAACTGCCTCAACCAAGAGTTCACCGGCGTGCAGCGGGACGGTGGATACGCCGAGGTGTTGGTCGCGAAGTCGACCGGGCTGATATCTGTCCCCGACGAGCTCACAGCGGTCGACGCCGCCCCCCTCCTCTGCGCGGGTCTCACGACATTCAGCGCGATCCGGGAATCCCCGGCGAAAGCCGCGGAGCTCGTCGCAGTCAGCGGCATCGGCGGCCTCGGGCATCTTGCGGTCCAGTACGCGCGCAAGATGGGCTTCGAGGTCGCCGCAATCGACGTCGATGCCGGCAAGGCCGAGCTCGCAAAGAAGCTCGGTGCACACCACTTCATCGACAGCAGGTCGACCGACGCCGCTGAGGCGTTGCAGGCGCTCGGCGGCGCCGCGCTAGTACTCGTCACCGCGTCCGCTGGCAACGTCGTCACGCAGAGCCTCGGGGGACTCCGGCGCGGCGGCACCGTCATCGCACTCGGCGCGAGCCCGGACCCGATCGAGGCTTCCTCGGGCGATCTGCTCTTCAACAGCAAGAAGCTCGTGGGGGCGCTGACCGGAAACCCGGAGACCGGAGATCACACGCTCAAGTTCAGCGCGTTGACTGGCGTGAAGCCGATGGTCGAAACCATGCGCCTTGAGGAAGCGGAGTCGGCCTACGCGAGGATGGCCGCCGGCGAAACCCGGTTCCGAATGGTCCTGACAATGGAGGTTTGAGCAAATGGCTACCACCGAGAAGACAATGACCGCGGCCGGCGCCGCAGCTGCGAACCCGTATCAAGAACAGTTCGATGCGCAGAAGGCGCGCTTCGCGTCCGGAGTCACGAGAACGTACGAGTGGCGCGTGGACCAGCTCGACCGAATGGCGCGCATGATCAGCGAGAACGAGAAGCGCTTTCAGCAGGCGATGGCCAGCGATTTCAAGACGGCCTCGTCGGAGTACGTCTTTGAGACACAGGCCTGCATCAGCGAGAGTCCGTTTCAAAAGAGTCAGCTGAAGAGCTGGATGCAGCCGGTCGAGGCGCCCGTCCCAAAGGCACTCGCGGCGACGGGCCACAAGGGCATGGTCTACCGCGACCCGTACGGCGTGGCGCTGATCATCGGGCCGTTCAACGGCCCGCTGCTGCTTCTTATCCGGCCCGCGCTGACAGCGCTGGCCGCGGGTAATCCGTGCTTTCTCTCTGTCAGTGAGGCACTGCCCCGAACAACCGAGACGCTCCTCGACCTCGTCCCAGACTACTTCGACCCCGGCGACGTGACGGCAGTGCTTGGAGGTCGCGACCCGAACACGGCGCTTTTCGAACTGCCGTTCGATTTCATCTTCTTCACGGGGAGCACGAACGTCGGCAGAGTCGTCGCCCACGCCGCTGCCGAGAATCTCACGCCGACGCTGCTTGAGCTCGGCGGCCAGAACCCGGCGCTCGTCGACGCGAGCGCAAACATCCCCGTGGCCGCCAAGGACATCGCCTGGGGCGCGATGGCGTGGGGCGGGCAGTGGTGCACCTCGCCCGGGTACGCATACGTGCACGAGTCCGTCGCGGACGAGTTCGTCGCCGAGGCCAAGAAGGCCTTGGTCGAAATGTTCGGCGAGGATCCGAAAGACAACCCCGACTACTCGCGGGTGATCAACGCGGCCGCCGTGTCCCGGATTGCCGCTCTGATCGATCCCGCCAAGGTGATCATCGGCGGAGACTCAGATCCGGACGTGCCGTATCTCGCCCCCACGATCGTCTACCCCGTGGTGTGGGAGGACAAGATCATGGACGACGAGGTATTCGGTCCGGTGTTGCCCGTGCTGACGTACAAGAGCCTCGACGAAGCGCTGCAGCGGATCGCGGCGACAAGATCCCCGCTGGCCGGCTATGTGTACAGCAGCGACCAGGCGACGATCGACCGGTTCGTCGGAGAGCTCTCCTACGGGGGCGGCGGCGTCAATGTGGCGAACGTCTACCTATTCGTCGAGACGATGCCCTTCGGCGGGGTCGGCCCGGCAGGAATAGGCCACTACTACGGCAGGTACGGCTTCGAGCAACTCACGCACGCCAAGTCGATCCTGATCTCGCCGCCGGATGTCGCGATCGAGCACATGTATCCGCCGTACAACGACAACAAGGTCGCCGAACTCAGTCAGTGGTTCGACTACTGAGATAGGTCGCGCGAGGAGCGCGACCGTCGGTGACCGCCATCAGAGCGCCGGGACCGGATGCGGTCACAACCGGGCTGAAAGGGAAACGATGACAACGTATTCGGAACTCGAAAACAAGCGAATCAGCGCTGAGAACGGCGTCGAATACGCCTACCGCGAGAAGGGCGAGGGCCCGGTCCCGCTCGTCCTCCTCCAGCACTTCCGCGGAAACCTCGACAACTGGGACCCTGCGCTGATCGATGCGCTCGCGACCTCGCGCCACGTCGTCACGTTCGACAACGCCGGCGTGGGAGGCTCGAGCGGGACGACGCCGAACACGATCGAGGAGATGGCTCGCGGCGCCACCGCCTACCTGAGCGCGATGGGTTACGAACGCGTCGATCTCCTCGGGTTCTCGATCGGGAGCTTTGTGGCGCAGGACATCGCGCTCGCGAGACCGGACGTCGTGCGGAAGCTAATTCTCGCCTCCTCAGCGCCACGCGGCGCGGCCGGGATGCACGGCTGGGCGTCGGACGTCATCGGCGCCGTCGGCCAGCGCGAAGGCAGCGCGGAGGGCTACCTCGCGGTCTTCTTCACGGAATCCGATGCGAGCAAGCGGGCGGGGCAGGCAGCGCTCGGACGGATGTACTCGAGACAGCAGGATCGCGACGAGGAAACCGGTTGGGCGACGCGATTGGCGCAGTACGACGCCGTCTGCGACTGGGGCATCCCGGAGCACGCGGCGCTCGAGAGGGTGAGCGTCATTGAAGTGCCGGTGTTCATCGCGAACGGCGACAGCGACCCCATGATCCTCCCCCACTATTCGTACTTGCTCGCCGGTCTCATCCCGCAGGCGAAACTCAAGCTCTACGACGACGCGGCCCACGGGTTCCTTTTCCAGCATCACGCTGAATTCGCGGCCGACGTTGGCGCCTTCCTGGACGCCTGCGACTAGACCCGGCTGGCCGCTACGCCAAGCCGCCTGGCGACGCCGAGGCCGATCCAACAGAGGAGACATCACGTGAGCAACGAGAGATACCTTGATGGGAAGACCGCCTTGGTCACGGGCGCAACGTCGGGAATCGGCCGGGCCGTCGCTGAGGAACTCGGCCGCCGCGGCGCGGAAGTGTTCGTCCACGGCCGTGACGCCGCGCGCGGGGCGGCGGTGGTTGATGCCATCGCCGTGGACGGTGGGAAGGCCGCATTCGTCGCCGGCGACGTGACTGACGCCGCGGGCATCCGGACCATTGTCCAGCGGGTTGGCGCCGTCGACGTGCTCGTCAACAACGCGGGGTTCGCGTGGTACGGGCCGACCGAGCAGCTCGACGCCGACACGTTCGACCGCCTCTTCGCCGCAAATGTACGGGGGCCCTACCTTCTGGTGGCCGCGCTGGGACCGATGATGGCGGCTCGAGGAAGCGGCAGCATTGTCAACATCGGCAGTCGCGCAGGCCAGATTGGTCGTTCCGGCGGCGCGGCCTACAGCGGTACGAAGGCGGCACTGGCCGCGATGACCCGCACGTGGGCGGCGGAGTTCAGTCCCTCCGGCGTCCGCGTCAACACCGTCGCCCCGGGTCCCGTCGCCACGGAGGCGATTCCGGCCGAGCGGATCGACGCTCTCGGCGCAACCACAGTGCTGTCAAGAGCCGCGCAGCCAACCGAGATAGCGCCCGTGGTCGCATTCCTCGCGTCACCGATGGCGAGCTACGTAACCGGCGCCCTCTACGCCGTCGATGGCGGAAGCGGCGCGTAACGCAATGGCACCGTCAGCTGCCGTCGCGTCGCCGAGGGTCGACCCGCGCTTCGCGAGCCGCTCGCCGCCCCCGGCTGGCGTCGTGTCCGCTCGCTGCTGGGACGTTCTGGAGCGATCTCCCGCGATTCGTAAGCACCCATGCCACAGGCACGAAACCGTGATCGTCCCGACTACGAATACAAGGCTTGAGATGAGCACCGGTTCCGGCTCAACCGAGCACGACCCCACGAGCAGCCGGTAAGTGACCGACAACACCTAGGTCGTGGGTAGCGCTGACCACGCCGAGTCGCCTCGCGCGTCCGGTGAGTTTGGCGCGACAGAGCGCCCCACCTACCCCGTTTCACGTTTCAGAAAGGACCCACCCTATGTCTGACGTAGAGCAGAACAAGCAGGCCGTCGTCGACTTCCTGCAGGCTTCGTTTGTCGACGGCGAGCCAGAGCAGGCTGTCGCCCGACACGTCGGTGACCACTACATCCAGCACAATCCACTCGTCCCGGACGGTGCTGAGCCCTTCATTGGGTTCGTGCACTGGCTGCGCGGCCAGCATCCCGAGCTGCAGTTCGAAATCAAGCACGTCGTGGCCGACGGTGACCTCGTCGTCACCCACTCCCACATGAGTGGCTCGCCCAGTGAGCGGGGCCAGGCCGTCGCGGACGTCTTCCGCGTGGAGAACGGCAAGCTGGTCGAGCATTGGGACGTAATCCAAGAGGTCCCGGCCGAGTCGAGCAACGACAACGGCATGTTCTGAGTCCAACGGCAGGAAGAGCCCGGGCGCTCGCGCGACGGTTGGCATGAACGCGCGATGTGCGACCAGCAGCAACGGGGCATCGTCAGGAGCAACAACGCGACGAAAGGATGGACATGTCGGCAGCTTCTAACTCCCCGATCAAGACCCAGACCCGGACGATCGACGGGTTATCGATTCGCTATGCGGAAGGCGGCGGAGATTGTGAGGTCGAGGCGCTGCTGGTCAGCCCGTGGCCCGAGAGCCTCTACTGCTTCGAGCCGATGTGGGACCAGCTTTCCGAACACGCCCGCCTGCTCGCGGTGGACCTGCCCGGCTTCGGACACTCCGAGGGCCGGGAGGACCTGTTCAACTCAAGAGGATGGCGGGCTTCATCCTCAAACTCATCCACGCGTTCGGGCTCGACCGGCCGCACGCAATCGGCCCGGATATTGGCACCTCCGCTCTCCTGTTCGCCGCCGCCGATCAGCCCGGTGCGTTCCGCAGCCTGGTGATCGGCGGTGGCGGCGCTGCGGTGCCGCTGCAGCTCGGCGTCGAGCTGAAGCAGATCGTCGACGCGCCGAGCCTCGAAGCGTTGCCGAGCGTGCCGCCGCGGCAGGCGATCGGGGCGGTGTTGAACTACCACGAGCGGCACAAGCTTCCTGACCACGTGCGCGAGGACTACCTCAGCGGGTACGACGGCGATCGGTTCGCGCCGTCCCTCGGCTTCGTGCGCGCGTACCCGACCGAGCTCCCCATCCTCTCCGAGCTCATGCCGCAGATCCGCACACCCGTCGAGATCCTCCAGGGCGCCCACGACCCCGGGGTGTTGCCCGTCAACGGGCAGTACCTGCGCGACCGGCTCCCCGCCAGCAAGGTGCACCTGCTCGACGCCGGCCATTTCGTATGGGCCGATCGGGCCGACGACTACGCCGCGCTCGTCGTCAGCTGGTGGAACGGCGGCTACGAGAACCCGTAGGACGCTAGACCCGGGCGATTTCGGCCGTCGTCCCGCCTACTCATCGGACGGCGCGAGCGTCTTGTAACCGGCAGCATGAGCCTTTCCGAACCCGAAGCACTCCGCTCGCGCGTCACGCGGCTCCGCGAGCACCAATGGACGCCGATTCAGCGGGCCACGTTGATCGGCGTCCTATCGATCGTCATCGGGTCCCTGTTCGTCGCCACCTACCAGCTGGCCCTCGGCGACCCTGTGCCCCACCGCATCAACGCCGCGCGGATCGGGGATCGGAGTGCTAACGCGCGGACCGTCGGTGCCGTCGAGCGGGTCGCCGGCGGCAAGCTCGCCTTCCGGAGCTACAAGTCCGTGGCGGCGGCGCTGCACGCGATCGACGAACAGCGCGTCTACGCTGCACTCGATCTCACCTCCTCGCGACCGACGTTGTACGTGGCGAGTGCAGCGGGCACATCAGTCGCCCATGTGCTCGAGCGGATTTACGCGAGCGACCCGTCGGTGCGAGTCATTGACATCCGCCCGGTGGCGTCGGACGACCCCAACGGCCTGGACATCTTCTATCTGATGCTCGTCGCAACAATCATCGGCTTCTTTACGGTCTTTACGGTTCGCGGGATGGCGGTAAATCTGGAGCTGCGCCATCACGTCTCGTTCGTGCTTATCCTCGCCGTCGCGGGGGCGTTCGCGCTCACCTGCGTGGACGGCCCACTCCTTAACCGCCCGGCTGGGCTCTACCCCGAGGAGTGGGGGATCCTGGTGCTGCACCTCTTGGCGGTCGCGTCGTTCGCTTCGTTGATGGCGGTGCTCATCGGCCGCTGGGCGATGGTGCCGACCTGGCTGTTCTTCGTCATCCTCGGCAACGCCTCCTCGGGCGGGGCCGTTTCGCCTCCGTTGCTATCCCAGCCGTTTGCTTTCCTTTCCCAGTGGCTGCCCTCGGGCGCGACCGTGACGGCGCTCCGCAACGCCATTTACTTCCGCGACTACCAGCACGGGCGCCCAATCGTTGTGCTGGGAGTCTGGGCGATCGGTTTGTTCGTCGCCTGGCTGGCCGTCTCGCAGCGCCGGCTGCGCGCCGCCGCCCCGGCTGCGGTGCCGGGTTAGGCTCGCGCTCCAGCGCGGCGTCCACGGGTGCCCAGGCGTCCTCGGGCTCAGGCGGATCAGCGACAGGCGCGAAAGCCGTCACAGGAAGCCGAGCAGCGAGGCCACGCCCAAGGCGAGTCCCACGTCGCGTCCGAGAGGACCGTAAGCGAGCAGCCAACGAGGAGAAGGCTCCCGGCGACGACGACTCGTCGCCGGGTACACGGCTGCATCACGATAGGACCCTTGACCGCCAACCTCGCCAGATTTGAGGATTCCCTTCGTCGCCCGGGTAGCTACGACGTCTGGGCTGCCGCTACCGAGCGCGGCTAGCCCGAAGGAGAAGCAAGCCGCCGGTCATGACACCGCTGCGACGTGGCCGCTAATTCGTGAGAATGCGGCACTGCGCGACGGCAGTCCGCGGCCCGCGCTGAGGAGAGCCCTCTCACTCGGACGGTCTCCGAACCCACGACCACCTCCGGCGGTCAAGCTCGGGCTGGCCCAGGGATACGATGGCGCAGTGAATCTTGACGCCATGATCCAGCAGTCGATCGACGCGGCAACTGGCGATCACACCTGGCTCGGGTCAGACGCTCATCTTGCGCTCATCCGGGCCTTTGTAGAAAGCCGACGCGCCGACGTAACCGTGCGCTGGATCGAGCTCGGCGAGCGCTCCTATATCGAGGCCGAACAGATTGCCATCGAACGTCCGCGACTGGCCACGGCGCTGCACGCGGCGGAACTGGAGCGCGTCTGCCGACTACACGGCGCGATGGTGGTTCACGAGGTTCACCACGCGACCTACGGTGACCAAGACCCTTTGATGGGTAAGGCAATGGCCAGCGCACTGCGGACCGAGTACGCCGACCAAGAGCAACTCGGCCATCAACTCTTCAACTGGCTTGAGGACGCCAGGCTTGGCGCGCAGGTTCACGACTGCCTTCCCGAAGACGAGCCGTACGTGTCAGATCTGTACCGGGAGTCGCTTGCGCAGCTGGAGCGCGCGTACGAGCAGACCCAGCACGAGCCGCCGGGGTCCAGCGCGCCTCTCAACGAGCAGGCGCAGCTCGAGGTCGCGCTCGCGGAACGGATCTACGCCGGGGGTCGCGGCTCTACCTTGTCGCCGCGTGTTGCCCAGGTGGTGGACGACGTCGTCCCGCTCATCGAGGGAGCAATTCGAGCGTCTCACACCAACGATGCACGTGAAGCCGCTTTGCAGATCGTCGACTACCTCTCGAAGCTTCCACCCGACCAGGCGCCATCAGGCCCTGTTGAAGTCGTTGGGCGGAACGACCCGTGCCCGTGCGGGAGCGGCCTCAAGTACAAGAAATGTCACGGTCGATAGCGGCGGCGGGCACCAGCACATGGCCCGTCTCCCGCTCTCGCGGCCTGCGGGTCCGCAGCCAACTCAAGCGCTGAACCGGCGACCGAGAACTTTCATTTCGCTGTCAGCCTTGATCGAAAGCGTCCCACCTGCAACGACGTCGCTTCAGTTGACGTCGTACGGACGCTCTGCCGGGAACCCCGCACCGTCGAAGCACTGGCTTGTCGACGGCGCCCCGTCTTCTGACGCCGTCCAGTTCACCGGCGCTCTCGTCGCTCGTACGGGCTGGCTAGGTCCGTCCGACAGACGCGCATCGCACTCGGCCTTGTAGTCGTCAGTTAGCGCGTCAGCTCGACGGCTGCGACCGGTGCAGTCGTACTCGTAGACCGCGACTTCCGCGGCGCCAAAGATCTGCAGCATGTGGAAGCGCTCCGAAAACCGCACCCGCTTCCAGAACGGCGAATCGGCCCAGTCGGCGATCTCCGGCTCAATCCCGAGCCGCGGGTTGACGTTGACCTCCATTCCCGGGTTCCAGGGCGTGACGACAATCCGGGCCACGTCGGCGAAGCCCCGCGAGACCAAGCACTCGCCCCACTGCAGGGTCGCGCTGCAGCCGTCTGGAATCGCGATCACCGGCCCCATCTCCGCGATGTACGCCGTCATGTCGCTGAGGTGTCGGTGCCGATCGACCCGGGCGAGGCGGTTGATCCACCCGAGGTAGTTCGCATCGGGATTGCTGTTGAACGGCTGCATCGTCTTGAGCATCTCGCGATGGTGCTCGCCGAGCCGCTTGAGCCGGTAGAGATTGTTGGTCCACGCCGCTTCGCTGTCGTAGATCGGGTACTGAAGCTGGCCTTCGCCTGGAGGCGGGATCTGTCCGCTGACGTGCGCGGCGGTTGCCCACATGAGATAGTCCAGCGCAGAGCGCAGGTTGTAGAGCCACTCGCCGATTGCGATCGCGAGCTCGGATGGCATGGGCTCGTCCTGAACGAGTCGCAGGATGTAAACGCCATCACCCTGACCGTCAAGCGACACGTGGTACGGATCGCTCTCTGTGTAGGCGTTCCAAACCTTCGCCATTTGGCGCCGCAACTCGTCGGCCCGGTCGACCCGAGCCCAAGCCGGCGCGAAGAGATCTCCGGTCACCGCCTCGAAATCTAGAGCCGCCGCCGAGCTGCCAGGCACTCCCGTGCAGGATCGCGGCGGATGTTCAACCCATCGTGGCGCCGTGGCCCGCGAATGGTCGCGTCCCTTCGGGGCGCAGGCGGGTGTCGCCGGGCCCCGTAACTGGCCGGTCCTCGATCGAGGAGAACCCATGTTCAACTCCACCGTTCTGCTGGTCGCCGCCGCGCCTCATCACCGGCGGGCGGTCCTTGCCGAACAGCTGCGAGCTGACGCGGCGGAGGTCTACACGGGCAGTGACTACGCCCAGACGCGCGCCGGGGCAGCCGTGCATCGTCCGGACGCGCTTCTGCTCGGTGACCTTAGGCCCGATGCTCCCAGCGTTGAGCTGCTGCGGGCGGTTCGTGCGAGCACCGGACTGCCGACAGAGCCGTCGGCTGATCTCCCGGTGATCGCGTTCGTCGACACGGCCGACCAGCTGGCCGTGCTGCGAGCCTTTCACGCAGGCGCTGACGAGGTAAGCGACCATCGCGGAGACTACGCGTTCCTGCCGGCACGGCTGCTGGTCCTGCTCGGTCTCGCAGGCAGCCGAACGCGCGTGCCGACAGTGAAGGTTGGCGCGCTCCAGATCAGCCACGCGCAGGGATGCGTCTGGCTCCACGGTGAGGCTGTCGACCTGCTGGCTACTCTCGCGGCCGATCTGACGCGAGTCTTCGACCGTATGGAGCTGCTGCGCGACGATCTGAGGCGTCCGCGCTCCGAAGCGCCCGCTTCCGCTTCGTCGCGAGGCTGTCGCACAACAGGGTTGGCGTTGAGGACCGTGTCGGCCCGCGGCCGTGGGTCGCGGCGAGCAAGCGGCTCGGGTCGCGGTCGTTGGCTGCCGGAGGGGTTAGCCGGCAGCGAGCTGGTAGCGGTGGAGCTTGGTGAGGTTGTGGGTGGTCATCAGCAGCCGCCATTCGGTCCGGACTCGTAGGCGTCCGCGGCGGTGAAACCGGGTGAACTTGCGGTTGTGTTTGGTGTGACCGAAGAGCGGTTCGACAGTTTCTCGTCGCTGGCGATAATGCTCGCGTCCGACGTCGGTGTCCAGCACGTGTCGCATCCAGTCATACAGTCCGCCGCTCCACCCGCGGCGTGGTGTTGAGCGTTTCCCGGAGTCCGGCGGGATCAGCACCTGGAGGTGGTGGTCGGCGATCACCTCGTTGATGTGCTCCTCGTTCCAGTAGCCGGCGTCAGCGACGACCAGCTGCGGGCGATCGGTCACCCCCGCAGAATTGAGCTCGCTGATCATGCTCTGGACCATCGGTCGTAGATGCGAGAAGTCACCGGGGTCGTTGGTGATCTCCGCCGCCAGGACGATCTGCTGGTCGTTGACGACGGCTTGGGCGTTGTAGCCCTGGATGTAGTTGCGCATCCCCTTCATCAGCTTGGTGTCGGGGTCAGTCAGATTGACGGTGCCGGCCGGGATCTCAGGCGGCTGCCACGGGTTCGGGGGGCGGCTGAAGCGACGCCCGTCGCGCATCTGCCCGCCTGCACGCCACTGCTCATAGGCCCGGTTGCCGCGCGTCTCGGCGGCCAGCTCGTCTTCCAGCCGGCCGGCAGCGTCGCGCAACCGTTCGCTGCGCGCACGCGCGACCGGGGCTGGGTTAGCCCAGCGGTCTGCCTCGAGGTGACGTCGCGCCTCGCGCGTCCAGCCTTGGCGTCCCTGGATCCGATCGACGATCCGGTCAGCATCAAACTCGCCACCCTCGCCACCGGTCTCGACGTTCGCTTCATGATCGCGTCCCAGCTCGCGACGCAGCCACTCACGACGCCCCTCGTGCGTGCGCAGTTCCTCGGGCAATTCGTCGCCGCGCTGGTCGCCGTAGAGCTCGTCCTCGGCCTCGTCGACCTTGATCGCGTCCGCGATGATCTCCCGGGCAATCTGGTCATAGTCAACGGTGCGGTCGCGGTTTGCGTTGCCCGACACCTTCGTGCCGTCGATCGCGACCACCCTAGACCCGACCAGTCCCGCCCGCTCACACAACCCCAACACCGACCCGAACAGGGCACACAGCGCCTGCTCATGGCGACGCAGAAACCGGGCGATCGTCGCGTGATCGGGCGTCAGGTTCCCGCAGATCACCCGGAACGCGACGTCCTGGCGGCAATGCGCCTCGATCGCGCGCGCGGATCGCTCCCCGATCGAAAACGAGTAGAGGACCAGCGCAACCATCACCGCCGGGTCATACGCCGCGCGCCCGAGACCATCAGCGCGATACGCCGAGAAGAACGCCGCGAGATCAAGCTCGTCGACCGTCTGAATCACAAACCACGCCAGATGATCCTCCGGCAGCCAGTCCCGCAGCGACGGCGGCAGCAAGAACGACTGATCCCGACTGGACTCGATGAAGTTCTGGGGCATCCCCCAAGTCAATTAACCCCACCGGACGGAACGCTTTTGTGCGACAGCCTCTCGCCAATCCGGCACTCTGGACGTCGGACCGTGCGAGCCCAATTGCGTAGGCAGCGACCCCGTCGTGCCGATCGGGCCGGAGACGAGCACAACGCGCGAATAGGGATCGTCCGGACCGTCGGCGTCAGGAGAGTGCTTCGCCGCGGAAGCGATTGTGGGCCCGTTGCCCTGGCGGACAACAGCAAGGCTCTACACGGCCGGCCGAGGTCTCGGCATCCTGTGGTCAGATGCTCCACTTGGAGCACCCGCATCCTCTAGGAGCGTCAGGTCGATGTGCCGAAACGGTCGACTAACTACTTGCCCCGGATAAACGGCGTTGACTGAAACGGCCGCGCCGGGGGTCGCGCGGCCGAGTCAGGCTCATGATGGTTGTCCGTGGAGGCGGACTTCTCGGAGTGTTTCAGTGGGCTCGGATGGCG
>Ga0302325_10002226_pt1 | contig 47455 bp, 33 predicted proteins | sample Palsa_T0_2_FD_201948 | JGI IMG/M metagenome (GOLD analysis project Ga0302325, IMG submission 201948) | Peat permafrost microbial communities from Stordalen Mire near Abisko, Sweden - Palsa_T0_2 | ecosystem: Environmental > Terrestrial > Soil > Palsa > Peat permafrost | place: Sweden: Abisko...
CACGCTCGTGCAATCCAGGGATTTACGTCGCTCTCTCCAATTCCGGAGAGGCCTTCATCGGTGTGAATCTCTACGATGATGTCATCCTGCGCCGAACTGGTGGCGCCGATGTCATAGCAAGGATCCAAAAGAACGTGGCAATCGACTCGGGTGATTTTCATTTCTAGTCTTTTATGTTCTCAGCACGAGACAGCGAATGGTCTGCGGATCTACGGCGATCCGTACATGACCAGCTTCGGAAGCCAGCGGTCCCGTCAACAGGTCCATCACATTGGAGTATCCGGCAACGGAAACGGACTCTTCGACCGGCGTCCCGCTGTTATTGAAAAGAAACCAGGCAGCCTGCTGTCCAAGAACCCTGCGCCGCCGATTCAGTTGGCCCGCGCGATCCGCCGGCACGCCGTGCCGCGTGAGCAATGCCTTCAGGAAACGCTCGTTGCGCGGGTCTTCGTAGCTCAGCGTGGCATGGCCGAGCAACGTTCCGATCAGGTACGCATGACCCTTACCGAACGCGTTAAGACAGCCGGCGACTTGATCTCCGTCCTGCAACACCGGCATGGCGGTGGTGGGGTTCAGAGTCTGCAGCAAGTACGCCGGCATTACGCTGTAGTCGCGAAACTCGCCCACACCCTGCAGGTCGCGATAGCGCACCGTATCGCCGTAGGAGGACTCGCGGCCGGTCCAAATCGAGCCATCGCGTGGCTCGCGTACAATCACCAAATCGCGATGCGTTGCGCCGAAGAGCTCGCGCAGCGCGGCCGGCATGGCGCCCGGCGCGGCGAATCCATACTCGCTCAGCCGCCCCGGGCACGCCTCGGACACCAGCGTCCCGCCCTGCTCTACATACTGGCGCAACTCGTGAATCAGGTCCGGCTTAAGCGCGGCGGGCATCGTCAGTATGAGGACTTTGTAATCGTTGCCGTGTTGCGCGAGTTGCGTGTCCACCAGGAAATCGACCGGGACACCCTGGTTCCATAGCGATCTGTGTATGCCGCGCATGGTATGCGCCGAATGGTCGGAGGCGGCCGCGAAGTTTTCTCCCTGGAACATCGCGTTCAGAAAAATGTAGAGCTCCTCGGAAATCAGAACGGCGACTTCCGCCTGCGGGACTTTGCCTTGCGCAAATAGCTCGGCGTGTTGTTGGATAGCCTTGGCCAGGCGACCGGCTTCTTCTGCCCTGGGGGTAATCGCGTTGCCTTCCAACTCGAGCAGTCCGAAGCCCATCTCCTCACGCCAGAAGATCTCGGCACGATGATTCCAGAAACTGATTCCTTGCACACCCGCGGCCAGAGCTCCCAGCACCCATCGGCGGATGTCCGCGGCGCTCGGAACGCGCCCTCGATGGAGACCCCGCACCACCGGCCCGCCCTGAAATTCCGCCGCCCATATCCTGCCTCCGGGCGTTACCGAGCGGAGATAGTCGAACCGCAGCAGAATGGCGTTCCACAGCTCGGCCTGTTGTCCCTGGTGTGGATCGATCGTCCCGCCGCGCGCGCCTTGGCCGGCATCCCAGGCATCAAACGGGGTCCAGGCTGGATAACAGGAGGCGCCGTAGAAATCCAGGACCTTCGCTTGCTGCCACTGCTGACCGCTGCCGACCATGGCCCCATCTGCGTGAGCGAACACGGGACGATGCCGCGGATCGCCGGATTGTAGAGCGGAGGCCTTCCACTGCAGGACGTACGGAAGATAAACGTCGTCCATGAAATAGCGGAAATCCACATATGGCGGAAGATCTTTGGTCAAGCGCGGAGGGATCACCTCGTCGAAGCTGGCATATCCGGACCGCCAGCTCTGATTTACCTTATCGATCGATCCATAGCGGTCTTGCAGCCAGGTACGGAATTCCCGCAAGCTGTTTGGACAATAACAGAAGCCCAGGAACCCGGGACGCATCGGCCAGAAACCAATCTCCTGCCAGACGTTCCACACCAGAATGTTGTCGTACTGGCCGACCTCCCGGCCGACGGCGTCCAGAAACCGACTCGCCGCGTTGCGCGCGCCCGGATGATGCCAGCAAGGACCCGGCTTGCCATCGGCCGGAATGACATACTGCAATTGATCGTTGTGTGGTTCGCCGGTGTTATAAACCAGGTAGGCGTCCGGAAACTTTCGCCAGAGCCAGGCGGGAGCCTGTTCCATAGTGACGCCGAAGTACACGCTGAGGCCAACCTGACGGGCGTCGGAGACCACGCGCGAAACTTTCGACAGATTGATTTCGCCTTCTTTCTGCTCATCGATAGCCCAGCATTCCTGAATCTTGACCATGTTGAAGCCAAGCCTCTTGAGCAGCGGCAGATCCTCACGGATCTGTTCCAAAGGCAAGGAAGGCTCGCGGTAGATATGAGTCCCAAATGGAAACATTCCCGGCGCTGTGCTACCGGCGCCTGCTGGCGAACTTTGAGAAGCGTTCGTCAGTGCCAATCCCGGCCCTGCGATTTGCAGAAACGTTCGCCGGTTCATTCCTCCGCTACCATTATGATCGATCATTAGAATATCCCAGCGAGTTAACTAGCGTCAAGCATGTCATGGGACTAACGAGCGCTCAACATCAGGTCGCCGCTACTGCGAGTCACTTCTCCGGTCAGCAGGTGCAGTCTTGCGCCTTCGCGATCCCAGTATCAGTGGGAGGCAGGAACTTGTGCTTTGGCGCGAGCGGCAGCTTCACGCACCGAACTGGCTGGCCCCTTCAAGCATTATCTTAGTGGGTAGTTTTGGAAAAACCGCCCCCCAGCCTGATCGAAGGAGGTGGAGACGCTACGGCACTGGTGTGAAATGCTTCGTGCCGCCGGGCGTCATCACACTTGGACCGGGGGGAATAGTTTTGGGGCCGATGATATGCGCCACATTTGGACCAGCCGGAATAGTGGCGCCCGGCCCTTGATGAGTTGCGCAGCCCGAGCATAGAATTAACAGGGACAGCGTTACCGCGATAGCAAGCCAATGACGTGAAACGTCCATCCAATTTCCCCCTAACAGACGGAACGGTTTTGACGTGGCTGTCGCATAGTCGGTTTCAGTCTTTCAGATTGTTGGGTCAACGCAACTTCCAGGCACTACCAGAAGCAGCGGGGAACATGATCGAGCATATAATAAATTAATGCCCTTCATCTCGGAGAAACTCACGTTCGCCACTCTTCGCTTTCAGACGGCGGAAAAAATCCGCAGCGGGATCCTGAAAGGTTCGCTCAAGCCCGGGGAAAGGGTCGTGGAACGAGACCTCGCAGAGCAGTTGGGCACCAGTTTGACCGTAATTCGCGAGGCGCTGATCCAGTTGGAAACCGAGGGCTTCATCACCAAGCGCCCGAACTCGGCGACTTACATAACCCAATTGGGACGAAGTGAGATCGCGCAGATCCTGGTGGTGCGGCGTGTTCTCGAGGGTTTCGCCTTCGAAGAAGCGGCACGGCGCGCCAACGAGGAACGCATCCAGAAACTGGAAGCCCTGCACCTCGACGCCGTGACTGCGGCGCGCGCCTCGGACTACCAGGCCTACATTCACGCGGATCTGATCTGGCATGACGCCGTCTGGCAAGCGACCGGGAATGAAGCGCTGCGGGCAGCCTTACGGCGTCTCGTGTTACCGCTATTCGGATTCAGCGCGATCCAGGTGGCTTCGCGTGACGGATTCGATCTCCGGGAGGACGCCTATTCCCACCTGCCGCTTCTCGAAAGCATTCGAAAACGCGATCCCGTCTCTACCAGGCGGGCATTCGAGAACGCCTTCGATGCCTGGAGTGGGAGGCTGATCGAGACCGAACTCGCGTCCGCAGTGAAGGTAGCTTCCTAGCGAAGCTCCACTTCCTGGAATAATCACGCCAGTTACGCTATGATCGATGATCTACAATAAGAAGGTTCACCCACCGCATGAAAATCACCGATGTGACCTGCACGGTGCTCACCGTACCGGATTGTAATGCCAGCGCTTGCGACTCCGCCCAAGACACCATCGTCGTGCAGGTTCACACCGATGAGGGCCTTACCGGTATCGGGGAAACCGACGCCAATCCCTGGGTGATTAAGGCGATGATCGAAGCCCCCGGCTCCCACATCATGAGCCTGGGTCTGCGCGAGCTGATAATCGGACAGGACCCCACACAGCCGGCGGCAATATGGGATCGGCTATATACTTTCACGGCCATGACTGGCAGGCGCGGCGCCGGAGTGTGCGCGATCGGCGCTCTGGACATGGCGGTTTGGGACCTTTACGGAAAGGCTACGGGAAAGCCTGTTTGGCAATTGCTCGGCGGCGCGCGGAAGGAATTCGTGACGCCCTACGCCAGCCTGCTGCCCTCTGGAGACACGCTCGAAGACTATCGCCATAGTCTGCTGAAAAAGGCGCGATGGGCCCGGGATTTCGGTTTTCGGGCCGCCAAGATGGAGATTTGCGTCAAAGGCCCGTATACCCACAACCTGCTGCACGAAGGCGACGACGCCATCGTGGAACTGGTCGGCCTCTGTCGGGAGACGGTAGGGCCGGAAATGGCGATGATGGTTGACGTCGCCTATGCATGGTCCGATTGGAAAGAGGCGCTTCGGGTGATTCGCAAGCTCGAGCCGTTCGATTTGTTTTTCCTGGAAACTCCCCTGCCGTCCGACGATCTCGATGGTTATGCGCGGCTGGCTGACGCTACGGAAGTTCGCATTGCCGCCGGCGAGTGGCTAACCACGCGATTCGAATTTGCCGATCTGATGGATCGCGGGCACGTCGATGTCGCGCAACCCGACATAGGGAGAGTGGGAGGACTTACCGAGGCCATGCGTGTGGCCCAAATGGCTCAAGACCGCGGCAAGCTCATCGTGCCGCACTGTTGGAAAACGGGGATCGGCGTGGCTGCGACCGCGCATTTCGCTACGGCCACACCCAACTGCCGGTTCATCGAGTTCTTGCCGCCGTCGGTGGCGGAATCCGCATTACGGCGGGATCTGGTCGACGACGAGCTGCAGATTTCCGGCGGTAAGCTGGACGTGCCCCGGAGGCCAGGGCTCGGTATCGAACTGAACGCCGCCGCCGTTCGTAGTTTTGCCGGCGGCGCCGAAGACTATGCCGCTGCCCGGCGGAATCTTTCGATTCCAGCGCTTTTCTGAGGTCGCGTCTTGAATCTGGAACAACCTCGCAGCACGGGCACTTTTCCCTGGTGCAGTTGCTGATCGCAAGAGGGGCAGATCCGTCTATCCGGGACGATCTGCATCACGCGGACGCCGAGGAAGCGGCGAACTTCTTTGGGCAAATCGCCGTCCGAGACCACCTGCGCTCCCTCGGGAAGGGCCCTATGGGTGCTGGAGCTCGCCATTCACATCCTCGGTAAGTGTTCGCTCCTCACCCTCCTCGTGCTTTTTCAAGCGATTGAAGGTAGCCAATGCCTGCTCGGACTTTTCCTTCTGGCCAAGCGCCGCCGCCACGCGCGACAACTGATAATACGCCTGCGCCAGGCCGGGTTCATACGTAACGGCCTTCTGCAGCTCCTCTAATGCGGTCCGCGCATCGGAATGCGCCAGCAGCTTTCCCAGTTCGTAATGCGGCAGGGCATAATCCGGCTTTAACTGAACGGCCCGCAGAAAGGCCTCGCGCGCCGCGGCCGCGTTGCCATTCCGGAACCGGACAGTGCCGAGATGCAGCCAATAACGCGAATTATCCGGCTGCAGCGCGATCGCGCGCTGCAAATACTTTTCGGCCTCGCGATTGTTCCCTTGATTGACGAGGGTGACGGCGAACAGGAACAGGCTCCCGGGAGCATCGGGACTCCGTTTGAGGGACTGCGCCAGTGCGTCGCGGGACTGCTCGTAACGGTGCTCGAAATAATAGCTCACTGCCATGCTGTAATAAGGCTCCGCGGATTCCGGCGCCTGCTCCGCGGCGCGGCGGAGCAGTTCGACGGCAGCATCCTGGTGTCCTTCGGTCTGCTGTACGCGGGCGCCCAGGAGCAGGTATTGCGGCTCCTGCGGCTTCTCGCTGAGCGCAGACGCGGCCTCGGATTCTGCCTCAGAAACCCTGCGCTCGACCAGAAGCGCGCTTCCTCGCAAGAAGTGTTCGTCTGCGGTGTTCGCGACAGGAATCAACGCCAGCGCAAGATCCGGTTGGCGGGACTGCACGTACGCGGAAGCAAGCAGGTCGCGCACCTCCACAGCGGCGGGTTGCAACTGGAAAGCTTGCCGCAAGGCCGGGACCGCATCCTGCGGATGGCCTGATTCGAGAAAGAGTTTTCCTACGGATGCTTGCCAGGCGGCGTCCGCCGCGAAGGACGGGCTGCTGCTCTCGCGTGCCTTGCGAGCGCCGGCCCAGTCGCCTGAGGCCAGTTCCGCCCGTATCAGGTTGAAGGCGATATCGGGCCTGTCCGGCTGGATCGCTCTTGCCCCGCGAAGGGATTTCACGGCGCCGCCGGCGTCTCTCAGTTCCAGCAACACCATGCCAAGATTGTAGGCCGCGTCCGGCTGGCGCGGATCGAGTTTGACGGCGTATTCCAGCTCGTGGCGAGCCTCTGTAAGCTTCCGTTCGTGCAGATAGGCAAGAGCCAGATCGTAATGGCCTGTGAAGGACTCCGGCGCCAACCGCAAGGCGTGTTGGTAATGCTCGATGGCAGGGCCGGTCTCGCCGTTCTCGATCTCCGCTCCGGCCAGCATCAGCCACGCTTCGGCCATCTGGGGATTCGCTTGCAGCGCCAAGCCTAGCTGCTTTTTTGCTTCCTGAATGTTTCGTAGCTCGAGGGCTTTGCGCGCGGCAGCCAGGTAGGCGGACGGGGAGTCTCCCGCCGCGGCGAACAGACTTGCTGCAATTAAAGTGACTGGGAGCAGCACCAACCGAAATTGTAGCCTTTCCCGCCGGCGGGAAACCTCAGAACAGGAGCTTGAGCGCGAGTTGCCCGATCCGTCCGGGACGCGCTGAGTTAATGATTCCGAACGACGAAGGCCCGGAGGTGATGTTGCCGCTCGGATCATAGAATTGTGAATGGTTGAAAACATTGAAGAACTCGACGCGGAACTCGAGACTCGAGCGCTCGGCCAGCTTCACGTCCTTCAAAAGCGACATATCGAAGTTGTTCAACCCTGGGCCGTGAAAAAAGGCCCTGTTGGCGGTCCCCTCGAATCCGATCGCCGAAGGCGCGAACAGCGCGGTGTTGAAATAGGGGATGCCGGTGCTCTCGTTCGCCTGGCGCGGGTTTTGGAAGTTCAAGTTTCCGCCCAGAAAGTCGGGCGTATCGGTTCCGCCGCTGTTCCCCAGCAGAGAGTGATCGTCGCTTTCCCCCATCTCGATGGGGAATCCGGTCGCAAAATGGGTTATACCAACCAGCCGCCAGCCGGAAGCCAGCCGCGACGAAGCATTGTTCACCAGTTTGTCAAATGGCAGGAGGTAGCTGTAGCTGAGTACAAAATTGTGCGTGACGTCGAAATTCGACAGACCCCTGCTAAGCCGGTTATCGAGCGGGTTCGGCTGTTTATCCGCAAGATTGGATGAGTCATCGAGTGACTTACTGAAAGTATAAGCGGCCACAAAGGTCATGCGCCCGGTGGTATGACGCAGGTTGAGTTGCAGTGAGTTGTATGCCGAGTTTGCAATGGTAGCGAAATAATCGTTGTCGCCGAAATTGGTAGACCCGAAGGGCTCACGTGTTCCATTCACTACTGTTCCATTCGCTCTGGTGAAAACCGCGTTCTCCAGAAACGGGCCACATGTGGGGCTGCCGGGCGCCACGGCGCTAGGCTGGCTCAGGCTCAGGCAAAGTTGCGGGTTCCCGGGATTGTTCGCAATCTGGGTGAGCAGATGGTGGCTCTGGTTACCCAGGTATCCTGCCGTCACGACCGTATTGGTTCCAAACTGTCGCTGCAGAGTGAGATTGTAAGTCTCGGTGTAGGGCACGGTTTGATTAATCGGGGGCACGGGATAGCCACCCAAAGGGACGGCCAGCGACCAATTGAAGTTCTGCGTGTTGTAAGGGAAAGGCGCATGGGTCCCGCCGTCCAGCCGGTTCGTATATGGGGATTCGAACACGGGCGGCAAAGGGGCCGGATAGAAGATGTCGAAGGGCGCCAGGCCTGTTTCGTCGATCTCTAAGGCGCCTTCCAGGTTGTTGTAAAACAGCCCGATGCCGCCGCGGATGCTGAACTTGTCCGCTCCGCCTAACAATCTGCCTAGGAATCCGCCGGGCGTGGGCGTCCAGGCAAAGCCGAAGCGCGGCGCAAATCCCTTGTACCGGGTGGGAGCGATGGTGTTGGGGATCTTGCCATAGCCTGGCACGGTATCGCCGGGGAAGACATATCCTTCCGGGGCTCCGGGGTGAACCGTAGATTGCACTCCGTAGACAAAGGTGCTGGCCTGGTTGTTTTTCTCGTACCAGGGTTGAATCACGTCCCAGCGAAGGCCGTAGTTCAGCGTGAGATTCGGTTTGACGCGCCAGCTATCCTGAGCGTACAGGCCCACGTAGTTCCGGCGGTTATCCACGTTGAAGCCGCCTTCCTGTACAAAGCTCGTGGGCGCGCCGATCAGGAAGTCGGCAAAATCGATTCCGGTCTCGGTGCCGTTGAAGCTGAAGAAACCGTTCCCACCCACCAGAGGCATGGGTTCATAGAAATCATTGAAAGAATACTTTCCACCGATCTTCAGCGTGTGCTTGCCCAAGACCTTGGAAAAATTGTCCGCCACCGAAGGCATGTTTTCGTAGCGGTTGTAGTTCACCCCTGCCATGCCTATGCTGTAGCTGTTAAAGCCGATGGCGGGCACTCCCTCGAGCGAGCCGGCGGCATTCACGATGCCACCGGGCTGATTCTCGTTGAAACCCAGGCTGGCGAGAGTGCCGAAACCGCTCAATGGCTGGTTGTTGTGATAAACGTATCGGTTGTAACTCAGATTCAGCTCGTTCAGGGTAGTGGGACTAAATGTTTTGGTATCGCTGATGGTGTACAACTGAGAACGCCCTCCGTCCTGAGTCGGGAATCCCGGAGTGTTATCTGTCCCGAAAGGCGTCAGGATGGATACCTGATCGACGAAATAGTAGCCTGCGATGGTTCCCCAGCGATCTGAGTTGATGTCGATGCGGCCGCTGCCCAGATTATCTTCGGTATGCTTGGTATTCGCGCTGCTGACGAAGGTTGCTCCGAGATTTGGCAGCGGCACATATTGCATCAGCGCCTTGGCCGGCGCGGAGAATGCCGACTGCGGTATGACGGCGTTGGGAAATACGCAATCCGAAGTAAGGGTGCATCCGGGCAGGTAATAAGGCTCGCCGTTGGTGACGCCGTATCCCAGTTCCTTGGATAGAAGGCTGGCCCAGTAAGTTCCCCCCACAGATCCCGTCAGCAAACTGGACTCGGCGGAAAAGTCTCCGCCGCGCTCCGCGAGCGACGGCACGGGAACCTCACCTGTACCCTGACCGATATTGTTTCGGGTTCCCTGGTAATCCAGGAAGAAGAATATTTTGTTCCGGCGAATCGGCCCGCCGATGGTTCCCCCAAACTGATTCTGCTGAAAAGCATTCCGGTTGCCGTCAAAAAAGCTGCGAGCATCCAGATCGGTGTTGCGGAAAAATTCGAAGGCGTCGCCGTGAAATTCGTTGGTTCCGGATTTGGTTACGACCGTAACCAGACCGCCGCTATAATTGCCGTGCTCGGCATCGAAGTTGGCTGTGAGGATGCGGAATTCTCCGATCGAATCGAGATTGGGAACTACCGTCGAGCCATTGTTTACGGCGTTATCCACATTGGCGCCGTTAACCGAGAAACCGTTGGAAGTCTCGCGCTGCCCGTTGATGGAAATGTTGCCTTGTTGACTGGTCCCGAAGTAATTGCCGTATCCGGTGGAAGCAGTAGACGCCTGGGGAACGACGCCCGCTTGCAGGCCAAGCAAATCCGTAAACATCCGGCCGTTGAGCGGCATGCTCTCCATGTGGCTGCCGGTGATGACATCCCCGAGCTGTGTGCTGGCAGTCTCGACGTGAACGGCGTTGGTAGCCACTTCCACCGTCTGCGACACCTCCCCGAGCCGCAGCGTCAGGTCGAAGCGCAATTCATCGTTGGTGTTCAGCGCAATGTCCTTCTGTTCGTAGCGCTCGAAGCCCGCTGCCTGGACTTCCAGCCGGTAGCGGCCGACAGGCAAAGACAGGAACGAGTACGCGCCGAGGTTGTCGGTGACCGCGGTACTGGTCACGTTCGTGTCAACATTAGTGACTTTGACCGCGGCTTTCGGTATAACCGCTCCGGTCGAGTCCCTGACCACCCCCGCGATCGAACCGTTTACCTGGGCCCAAGCCGAGGTTGCGGCGATGAATAGTGAAAGGAATACACAAAGTCGTAAACGACACATGCGAGCACCTCACCCACGCCTGATGTATGATCGATCAGAATAATTTACGCCAGAGTGACCAAAATGTCAACCATTATGATCGATCATCAACCGGCTGGGGGCGCTCCTGCGGTTGAGCGGGTCAAAACGTGATGGTAAGACCGCCGTCCGCTACCAGAGTGTGACCGGTGATGTAGGAGGCATCGTCGGAGACCAGGAAAACGGCCGCTCGCGCAATCTCCTCCGGCTGCCCGGCACGGCCCAGCGGAATCTTCCGCTTTTCTACGTACCAGGTCCGGAAGTATTCAGTCGTGGTTTCATCCACGCCGTTGACGAAGGACATGCGGGTGTGGATGCATCCGGGCGCGATCGCATTGGCGTTGATCCCGTGCGGCGCCAGCTCGACCGCGAGGGATTTGGTGAAGCTCACGATAGCGCCCTTGCTGGCCGCGTACGCGCCAACGGTCGGTTCGGTGGCGATGGCCTGAGTGGACGCGATGTTGAGGATTCTGCCCCATCCGCCCTTGATCATATACGGCGCCACCAGTTTGCAAGCGACGTATTGCGCTTCCAGATTCACGGCCTGGATTTCGCGCCAGTGTTCGAGCGTACTGTTCAAAAGATCTTCGTAATAAACAACCGCCGCGTTGTTGACCAGGATATCGATACGGCCTTGCGTCTCCGCAATGCCCGCCACGAGTTCTGCGTATTTCGGGCGATCGGTAATGTCCAACAGGCAGCCAAACGCTTGGCCTTGTGCCTGCCGTATGGAGGCGCAGGTGGCATCGATGTGCGGGTCTCTGTCGATGCCGTAGACGACGGCTCCCTCCCTGGCGAGCTCGCGGGCAATCGCCGCGCCAATTCCGTGCGCGGCTCCGGTGACTATCGCAACTTTTGACTCCAGTCTCATATCACACCGTTTTTGTTATGCGGATGGGCTCTCCGCCACCGTAATCAGTATCGCGCCCGCCAAAGTGACACCGCCGCCGACCAGCATGTAGCCGGTAATGTGCTCATGCAGCGTGGCAGACGAAATCAGGACGCCCAGAAAGGGCAGCAGATAAATGGAGACCGATGCCTGGGTCACGTCGAGGCGGCCCAATACGAACATCCATAACACCATCGCTAAGCCCCAACTGAAAACGCTCAAGACCAGCACCGATATCCACGTGGCCGTCGTATAGGAGGCGATAATAGCCCAGGTTAACGGCTCAAACCAGATGAGCAGCAGAATGCTTGGCACCAGCGCTATGGCGTATCCATACACCAGAATTTCGAGGCCGGAAAATCGCTTCAGGAGATCCTTGGAGTACACGTTATAAAACGAACTGCTGGCGCAGGCAAGCAGAACCAGCACGTTTCCGGCGAGAAACTCGCTGCGAGCCAGACTCTGTTGCCGCAGATCGGGACGCGAGAGTAGCAGCACGCCGGCCAAGGAGATGACGAGGCTCAGCCAGCGAATCGGTGTCATGCGTTCGCCGAGAATGACGGATGCGAGGACCGCGGTCAGAATCGGAACCGTGAGATAGATCAGCGCCGCATTCGAAGCCGTCGAACGTTCGGTTCCCCAAGCCAGAAGGGCGGAGGCCGGGATCAGCCCGAAGACGCCGATCATGACGAACCCCCTCCAGTCGCGGCGGCTCCAGCTTCGCCTCCCGTGAACATTCGCCGAAGCCATGCGCTCTTTGACCAGAAAGGGAAGAAGGATGAGGGCTGCGAACAAGAACGTCCAGGCGCTCACCGTGACCGGCCCCATTTGAGCGGAAGCAGTTTTGTAGGCGGCATACTGCGCGGCCCACATCGTATTTACCAGAATCAGAAGCGCGAAATTGGTTAGCTTTTTGGAAAGCACACGGTTCGCTTAAGGGGGAGAAATAGTGAATGTTGGCGCGGGATTGATCGGCGCGATGTCCGACGATGGATCGGACCGCGCGCCACCCGGTATGCGGATCTTTACGGTCGGATCCGTGAATAGCCAACCGACCATCGCGGCCAGCGCCATGAGACACCCGGCGTACAAGCCCCAGGACCATCCCGCAAACGATGCGATCCAGGGTGTGACCACGGGTGCCAGCGCTCCGCCAACGTTAGCTCCCGCGTTCAGAATTCCGCCCACGGCGCCCACCTGGTCGCCGGCTACGTCCATACTGGCGGTCCAGTAAGTCATATCGGCGATACCCGCAAATCCAAGAGCGAGCGACATCAGTGCGATGGCCGTCACAGTGTCGGCGGTTTTCACCCCCGAGAACAAGAGTGCGGCGCCGAGCGCCAGGCTTGCGATCCCGGTGATACGGATTCCCAGCCTGCGTCCGAAACGAGTCATCAGCCGGTCGCATATCCAGCCGCCTAGCGGCATCATGACCACCCAGACCAGGAACAGAACGGTAGTGTATCGTGCGCTCTTGTCTGCGCTCAGATGACGGATCTCGCCGATGTAGTAATAAATCCAGTAAAAGAAAATGTACTCGAAATATCCGAGCGCCGCGAATCCGGTCGAAAGCAGGATAACGTTTTTGTCCGTGAGCAGCGCTCGCCAAGGCGCGGGCGCAGGCTTCAAAGCCCGGTCGGGCGTTTTCACTCCAGGCGGGTAGTCGCGAATATTAAAATACCAGAGCAAACCAAAGACGGCAGTGACTGCGCCCGCCATCAGGAAGGAAAGGCGCCATCCGAAATGCCAGATCATCCAGGAGAATAATATCGGCGAGACCGCACCCCCGAAGCCCGCGCCGCCGTTGGCAAAGCCGGTGGCCCGCGCGCGATTCCTCAAGGGGATCCAGTTCGCATTCATCCTGGTGCAGGTCGGATACAGGGGCGCGGTGAACACACCGAACGCCAACCGGATCATGATGAATGCGGGAACCACGCCGATGAATGTGCCCAACCCGGGTTTCGCCGCCAGGGCCAGCAGCGCCGTGAAAAGGGCGGAGCCGAGCGCCATCCAGGTGAGCACCAGGCGAGGTCCGAAGCGATCCGCCATACGGCCACCGGGAATCATGCATACTGCGTATGAAACCAGGAAGGCCGAGTACACAGTGCCCATGCGCACCGCTGAGATACCGAACTCTTTCATGATGCCCGGGCCGGCGATGGACAGACTGGTCCGGTCGAAATAGCTCAGCACGCTCAGGCCGAACATCAGGCCGACAATGCCGGCCTGTTTGCGTGAACCTACAGTGGGGGCGGGCGAGCCGGTCGCTGGGGACATGGGAGGCTCAGGCGAGGATTTCGGACACCACGTGCGCGGGGATCTGGTCGGTAATGCGATCCTTCAGTCCGTTTCGTTCGTAAGCCAGATCGCGGAAGTCAAGGCCGAGCAGATGCAGCAGTGTGGCGTGGAAATCGTGGACGCTGACGCGGCCTTCTACGGCCTTGTGGCCCAGCTCGTCGGTCGCGCCGTATGCATACCCGCGCTTCACTCCGCCCCCTGCCATCCATATGCTGAAGCCGCTGGGCCCGTGATCGCGTCCGGCGCCCGCGGCGCGGCCCTGCGAGATCGGCATACGGCCGAACTCGCCGCCCCAAACGACTAGCGTGCTATCCAGCAGTCCTCTTTGCTTCAGGTCCTGGATCAAGGCCGCCGCGGGCTTATCCGTTTTGCCTGCACTGTAGCGAAGACTGTTCTCGAGGTCGGAATGCGCATCCCAGATCTGATACTCGATGAAGATCTGCACGAAGCGGACACCACGCTCCACCAGCCGCCGCGCCATCAGGCATCGCTTGCCGTACGACGCCGTGGCCTCCTGGTTGAGGCCGTACATCTCTTTGGTCTGATCGCTTTCCTGAGAAAGATCGAGCGCGTCGGTGGCGGAAAGCTGCATGCGCGCCGCCAGTTCGAAGGTGGTCATGCGCGCATCCAGATCGGGATAGCCGGGATGCGATTGCCCATGGGCGGCCTGCAAACGGCGCGCCAGAGCACGCTGAGCCTCCACCAGCGCGTTGGGCAGTTCCTCCGGCGGCTTCAGATTGAGCAGCGGTGGCCCATCCGAGCGGAAACGCGTCCCCTGGTACACAGGCGGAAGCCAGCCGGCCTGCCAGTTTTGGATTCCGTTCACCGGCAGATGCTTGGGATCGTCCAGAACGACGTATGCCGGCAGATTTTGATTTTCCGTGCCCAGCCCGTATACGACCCACGCTCCCAGGGACGGACGGCCGGGCAGCGTTCGCCCGGTATGCATGAGATAAAGCGCCGGTTCATGATTGAAGTGTTCGCCGTACATGGAACGGATCAGCGTAATGTCGTCGGCGCACTCCGCCAGATGCGGAAGGAGCTCGGACATTTCCATACCGCACTTCCCGTGCCGGGCAAATTGAAACGGCGATGGCAGGACGGTTCCGACCTGGTCGGCGAACTCGATTTCATTGACGATATCGCGACTGGGTGGCGTCCCCGCCATCTTTTGCAGCGCGGGCTTATAGTCGAACAGATCGACGTGGCTGGGGCCGCCGTTCTGAAATAATTGAATGACCGCCTTCGCTTTGGGAGCAAATTGCGGGGCGCGCGCCTTCAAATCGTAAATTCGAGTTTCGCGTCCTTCGACAGCGGCCGCGGAAAGCGCATCGCCGGCCAGCAAGGAAGCGAGAGCGGCGCCATAGACACCGTTACCTATGCGCGAGAAAAAATCTCTTCTCGATACGTCGGCTGATTCGCGGGTAAGACGCATTCATAGCTCCCTAATCAATGTAAGCAAACTCGGGCGAACCAAGCGTTGCCTGACAGAAGTCCGCCAATGCCGCCCATCGCGCCGCTGCGGCTCTGGGCGCGTCGGATTTTTCGTTTTCCAGGTGTAAGTCCCACTGTCTCGAGAGTTCTGCCAGGTCTCGGATGGCCAGCCGCGTCTCCTCGCTGGTGGGAGGCCGCGCGTAGGCAAGCAGATAGATTTGTTCAATCTGTTTTTGCTGGTCGGTTCCGAACTTGTCGATCAGGCGCCCCGCCCAATATCTGGCTCGCTCGCGCATCACTTCACTATTGGTCAACTCCAGCAATTGAGTGGGCACCGTGGAATAGGAGCGCTGGATACAGTTGGGCGACAGCGACGGCAGATCGAAGACCTCGAGCATCGTAATCGGTGTGCTGCGGCGTTGCAGCATATAGATACTGCGCGGCCATCCCTGTTTGCGGGAACCCTCCCCCACCACTTCCCCGGCCGGTTGCACCTCAACCGGAACAGGTGGACCGAACGCCGTCTCATCGAGCTGGCCTGTGACTTTCAAGATCGAGTCATACAACTGCTCCGCTTCCATACGCCGCAGAGGCATACGCGAGAGCAAGATGTTATCGGGATCGATCGCCTCTGTCGCCGGATCCAGACGGGAGCTCTGACGGTATGCGGCGGACGTCATCATGAGCCGGTGCATGGCTTTCATGCTCCAGCCCGAGCGAACGAATTCGGTGGCCAGCCAGTCGAGAAGCTCCGGATGGGAAGGCGGCGAACCGATATGGCCGAAGTTGGTCGGAGTCGCCACCAGGCCCCGGCCGAAATGGTGCATCCAGATGCGGTTCACCATTACGCGAGCGGTGAGCGGGTGTTCGGGCTGCACCAGCCAACGCGCCAAAGCCAAACGGCGGCCGCTCGAATCGGCACGCGGCGGCTGCACCTTGTAGGGCGCCAGGCCAATTTTCAAGACTGACGGCACACCCGGCGGAACGGCTTCTACAATACTCTGTGCCTCGCCGCGGCGGAGGAGATATGCGGGCGATGGCTCCCCGCCCATTTCGTACAGGGCGCGGATTTGCGGCTTCTCCTTCAGCTTTTTCCTGGTGGCGGCGATCTTCTCTTTGGCATCCGCGGTTTGAGTCTTCAACTCCGGGAACTTCTTTTCCAGATCCTCGTCAGTGACTTTTACCGTGTCTTGAAAACTGTCAGCCAGATATTTCTGGGTGGCAGTCCGCTTCTCTGCGGCGGTCTCCAGGGCTGCGTTCAGATCCTTGCGCACATCGTCCGGCAGGGCCGCCAGCCTCTCTGCAATCATCTTGTCGCGGAACGGCTTAATCTTATCCTCAAGCGAGGCTTCCAGACGCTTGACCTCGGCTTCAATGGGTGCATTCCAGGTCGCCGCTTCTTTGCGCTCGCTCTCTAACGCGATATCCAGGTAACGGTCGGTGGGCTTGACCCAATCGTATGGGTCATAGGCGGTTTGGAGCGTCGCACTGAGTCGATAGTAGTCTCTCTGCGGAATGGGGTCGTATTTGTGATTGTGACAGCGAGCGCAACCTACCGTGAGCCCCATTACGGAGGAACTGAGCATCTCCACTTCATCGGCAATGACGTTGATCCGCTCGGCCACCGAGCCGTTTGCCGTCGAATAGGTTCCATCCGGAACCAGCCGCAGAAATCCTGTGGCGATGAGTTTCTCGGTCAGCTCGGGGGTGATCTCTTTGGCGTGCTTGTAGTCGACCAGTTCGTCGCCCGCGATCTGCTCCATCAGGAACCGGTCATAGGGCTTGTCCTGATTCAGCGAGCGAATTACATAGTCCCTATAGCGCCAGATGCTGGAACGGACCAAATCTTCGTCGATGATTCCCTCCGAATCCGAATATCCGGCGGCATCCAGCCAAAATTTGCCCCAACGCTCCCCATAGTGGGGCGATGCCAGCAGCTTATCGATCATTCGCTCGTAAGCGTCGGCGCCATGATCCCCGGCATAAGCCTGGATTTCCTCCGGTGAGGGCGGCAGCCCGATCAGGTCCAGGTAGGCGCGGCGCATCAGTGCGATTCGTTCCGCGGGTGGCGAATAACTCAGATGTTTCGTCTCGAGCTTCTGCAGCAGGAAGCTGTCGATCGGATTGCGGACCAGACCCTGGTCACTCACCACCGGTACCGCCGGCCTTTGTGGGGGTTGGAATGACCAGAAGCGACGGTCTTTGTCGCTTACGAGAGGATCGTCTTTCTCCTCAGCCTTCTCTTCAGCCAGGACCATAGGTGCAGCCGGTGCGCCCGCCGCGATCCATCGCCGCAGCTTTTCCACTTCCGCGCTGTTTGGTGGGCGGACGAAATATTCAACCAGGAGCTTGGGCGGCGGCATCTGCCCCGAGGCGATCCTTTTCATGATCAGGCTCTCGTCCGGATTGCCCGGGACCAGCGCCGGCCCGGACTTGCCGCCCTTCAGCCGGCTTGCCTGAAATCGAAGATCCAGCCCGCCTTCCTGTTTACGCTTGCCGTGGCAGACCACACAACGCATCTGGAAGATCGGCAGGACATCGTTCTCGGTGACCACCTCCGCTCGCCGCGCTGTATTCACGTCGCCTTTGGCGATCCATAGGCGGATGGTCGCGACCTGCTGATCGTCGAGTTTGGTCGGGGTGGGCGGCATGGATTTCGAGGCAACCCGCTCGACCAGGAGACTGGTTTCCGAATTTCCAGGCGTAATCGCCGGACCCGACTTTCCACCCTTGAGCAGGGTTTCCAAGGCATGCAAATCGAGCCCCGCCTGCGGAGTGGGGCCGCTGTGGCAACTGAGGCAGTGAGTCTTGAGAATTGGCAGGACGTCAGCTTCGAAGCTCAACGGCTTGGCTGAATCCGCCCCCCTGGCGAGCGGGACGGAGGTGAGCGAAACGAAAAGCAAGGCACACCAGAAAGGCAGCCGGGAGCTGTTTACGATCCGGAGCACAATAGATGATATCACGGGGATTCGATGATAGATCATCGTTGGCGGAACGCATAGTTCCCCAGAATGAACTGGTCCGCGAACCAGTTCATCATTTCCCGGCTATTCATGTACATATCCAACTGGCTGGAACACGCCAGCAGCCGTCCTAAAAGATCGAGACGCTCCGCGGTTTGATCAGCCGGCGCTTTACGGAACCATGCGTTGACCAGGTCCGCGCGGCGGTCCACTCCAAATCCATAGTGGACCAGGCACTTTTCCAGGAAGCAGGCGCGCAGGCTTCGGCGCTTGTGGGCCGCGCCGCCGCCCTCGAATCGAAACGAGATGTAATTGTCGCCCGGGTTGTCGGAGAGGCAAGCATCCACCAGGCTGTAGTGATACGCCAGGCGGGAGTTCAGGTTCATGTACTCATCGGCCACCAGCAGATGGCTCTCCTGGCCAAGGGGACGCATGATGCCGCCGCGCGGTGAAAAGGTGGCCGCCAGAATCGACCCGAGATCGCCAACGCTTGCAGGCATCTCGCGGGTCCATCGCACTTCCGGATGACTAAGACCCTGCCACAAAGCCTGAAAGGGTCTGGAGATAATTTGAGCGGGCTTGACCGAGCGTTGCTCCGGATCATGCACGGCCAGGCCCCCGCCCAGATCGATCACCGTGAGATTCAGTGGCAGCGGCGTCTCCAGCTTTCGGTATGACTGCGCCCCACCCCGCTCCAACTCCCGATCGTTGATCTCGAACATCGTTTCAATGGCTATTTCATGGCAATAACGGAGTACATCGTGGCCAGATCTGCAGCCGGCCGGGCGGAAGTTGTCGGCCGCCGGGTCTTGCAGGTTCAGCGTGAGGAGCCGCGTGCTGATCGGATCCGCCGGCCGTTCACGGTGGCGCTCGAGGATCGACGCTTCCTTTAGGGCAGCCGGCCACAGGATGCCGGGATAGACGCGGGCCTGCACCGCATCCAGGCTCACAGGCTCACCGCTGGTCAAGCGATCGAATGCGCCCGTCATCTGAAAGACAGACGGAATTTGGAACTCTCGCAGAAGTGTGGCCGCGTGCCCGGCGACATTGCCCCACTCGGCCACCAGTCCGGCGATGCGCGGCAGTATCCCGACTATTTCCGGCGAGGGCTTACGAATGAAAACCACTGCCCCGGGCGGGACCTTGCCGATATTTTGTATCTCCTCAACCAGAAACGCGTTGCCGGACGTACGGCCGGGAAATACGGTTCGGCCCCCGGCCATCCTCACTTCAGTCTTGGGCTGGGAACGCACCTTGGCGCGCGACGTGTCTGCATTTGACAGCGGGCGCGATTGGACGATCCAGAGCGCGCCATCGCGGTCGAGAACCCATTCGATATCCTGGGGTGCCCGGAAATGCTGCTCGATGTGCACACCCCAATCGGCAAGGGTGCGCAGGTAGACGTCAGGCAAACTGGGCTCATGCTGCGCTCCAGCCGCTACGGGAACCGTGGCGATCCCTCCTCCGTCTTGCAATATAATCTCTTCTTCTTTCCTGACCAGGCGGCGTTCGACCACGGCATGTGGTGAGGAGCGGGCCACGAGAAAGAAGTCGGCCGGGTTGCGGCCGCTGGCGATTCCGAGCCCCAGACCTCGTGTCGCGGTGATCCAGAGCGTCTTACTTTTGGATCGCCAGGGTCGCGCGTGTACATAATGCCGGCGGCGCGCGCTGGAATCATCTTGACGAATAGCGCCGCCATAGGCGTATCAACCTCCGGCAGGCCGGTGGAGAGCCTGTAGAATAGCGCCCGCTCGCTGAACCTTGACGCAATCACGCGCCGGTAGGCTTCGACTGCCCGGTCAGAAGGCACGTTCAAGAGGCTGAGAAACTGGCCGGCATAGGATCGCGCGTTCCCCTCACCGCGCGCACTGGAACGAACCGCGAGCGAGCCGCCTTGCGCGAACAAGCCTGCGGCGCCGCCGGCAATCGCTGTTTCTATGGAGTGCGGAAGCGCGGATTCCATCACAGACTCCGTGAGCCGCGCGGACACGCGTTGGATGACCTCGGCGTCGTTCAAGTTCAGATCGCGGGTGGCGTCGCGGATCTTTTCCCAAAGTGGGATCCCACAGTACTGGCGGTAAGCGTCCGTAGTCAGAACGAAGCCGTCGGGAACCGGCAGTCCCATACGGTTGCGGATCTCGCCGAGCACGGCCGCCTTACTGCCCGCGTCGTCCTCCGAATCGGCATCGAGTTCCGAAAGCCATGCCCAGAGCCTTGCTTTGCTGCGCTCCTCCGGATTTGCGGCGTCGCCTTCGATTTCGTTTTGCTGCGCCTCCACGGCCGCATAAAGTGTGCGCTGCGAGACGTAAGGCGCTCGAGCGATTGCACGACGCCGCGAATCCGGCTGAAGATCGTCCCTATGCGGTCGCCCAACACTTCGCGGCCCGGCGGCACGTATTGCAGGTCGTCCTGAATTCCCGCCATGAGTTCCAGGGACTCGTTATTCAGCGCCAGAAGCTCGCGAAAGCTGGCGTACTTCGCGCGCACCCTCTCTGTGGCCGGGTCGGCCGTTTGCTGTTGACGGCTTCCGCGCCGGAATGGCCACATAGGTTCAGCGTGCCGGGCTAGCCGGACGACTTCGAGAGATCCGTCCTGGTCACGTTCATCAAGCGCAACGCCCGGGCAGGGTCCTTGTAGTAGTAACGAACCACATCCCCGGCTTGCCAGGTGTCAGGCGGCATTGCCAGAAGGTCGTCCGACGCGGCGAATGTAATCAGCGAACGATCTTTCACGGAATAGACGGTAATGGTTTTTCTGACGTGGTCCAGAACCGGAAGCCCCGGGCTCTTGGACACGTTATGGCGCTCCTCGAGAGGCTTGTATGCAATGCTCCGGAAGGCCTGAGCCGCGCGATCGTAAATCACGATGCGGCGATTCTTTGAATCCAGGAGCAGCAAGCCGCCGGCGGCTGGCGCCGGGCCCATTTCGTCAGGATTTTCGGGGGTCTCGATAGTTACCGGAGGCAGAATCCCAGGGCTCGATCGAGCCGCTCCGGCCGGCTCCCGGATCAAGGTCACCTCTCGCGTTCGAGCGTCGTAAGTGATGACCCGGCCTTGCTCAACCTTACCCAGTTTTCCGCAGCCCGCAGTCGCCAGCGCAGCGGCGACGCAAGCCAGCGCAGCGGTTCCCTTCTTGTGGTTGGTCGTCATGGAGAATCCCCGTTATGCGACCATTACCGCCGCTCTCTTCATCGCCAACTCTTCCCGCACACCCATAATGAATTTCATCACGATGAACAACGAAAGCAACGTTACCAGCCCGAGGATCAAAATAGTGGCGGAGGGGTCGAGCACAGTCTTGAGGCTGGGGCTTCTGGCCGCGATGATCTTCATGAGAATGGATATGTCACACCCGATGACGGCCCATCCAAAGAAGATGCGGATTCCGTAACCCTTGACATATTTGGTGGCCACCGCGCCGATCTGTGCGCCAACGGCTGCCCCAATGAGCATAATGAATGCGGCCCACAATTCGACTCGACCCTTGTAACTATAAGTCGCCGCGCCATACAATCCGGAGACGGCGATTTCGAACAGGTCCGTGCCAACCGCTATATGAGTGGGGCAGCCGATCAAATAGATCAGAGAGGGCATGCGGATCAACCCGCCCCCAATTCCCAAAACGCCGGCCAACCATCCCGTAAAAAAGGCGACGCCCACCGGCAACCACAACGAACAGCGGATGCCGGACCTGGGGAAGTTAATTACCGGTGGGATCTTAATTCGCTGCAGCGTCTTGTACCACTCGATTCCGGTTGTGAGAGGGTCCACAGTACGGCCGGCGGCCCTGGCAGCGCGATCTTTCTCCCGCCGTTTCAGGACGTCGGCAAACACCATCCAGGCGATCGCGGTCAACAGTACCAGGTAACCACACCGGACATAAAAATCGATCTTTCCGATTCGCTCCAGCCACATGATGTTGCGGGCGCCGATTTCCAGCCCGCCAACCGTGCCGAAGACCATGATCAAAGAGAGCTTGTAATCGACGTTGCCGAACTTGGCGTGCCGCATGGTGGAAATCAGTGACTTTCCCGCCATATGAGTGATGTCAGTCCCGATCGCAAACGCCATCGGAAGACCGAGGACGTTCAACGCAGGTGTAACCATCCAGGCGCCGCCCATGCCAAAGAAGCCTCCAATAATTCCCACGCCGAGACCCAGGATCACCAGGCCCGGCCACCAGACGTGGACTCCGGCAATGGGTAATAGTACATAAAGCCAATTCATGAAATCACCTCAAATGATGTAGAGCGGGTTGCTAATTTTCCCGTAAGGACCTGGACCTCAGGTCAATGCCGATTCGGCCCATGAGCAGGTCGGCAATGCCGCCCATAATGGCGCCAGCCAACGGAATGGTCACAACCGTCAGCAAGGCAAAATAGAAATGGCTCTCGTTGTAGATATTGACCCACCAGGCCGTGATGCCGGTGAGATTGCGGCTGTCCGCCACGATTACCATTCCACTGGCCTTCTCACCCGCCGCCAACAGGTGCGAGGGAAGCAGGAGAAGAGCAAGACCGACTGACAACGAGGCTCTAACGAGCGCTGGAGTGCCGAACGGAACTTGCAACCGGCGAACTATTTTTTGTTTCAACATGATGAGCGTAGACCAAATTGCCGTGGGGCCGGCCGGAGCCCTATTGGACTGCCCAGCCATCCTGCACCTTAGCTATTCTAGATAGACTTACTCGACTAATAGGATTTGTCAAGCCCTTTTTTGCTTCCTCAATTGACATCCGGAGATCCAGTACCGCTTCTAAGTAATTTAAATAAAGTACGTTGGCCGTAAAGGAATCTTCCGGTACTCTCTTACATACACCCCCGACCGCCTTCGCACCACAAGTGCAACTTCGCCCGGTCTGCACCGGTTCCACGACTACAGGACGGATTGCCAGGGTTCCGGCAAACTGCAAATCAGTTGCAGATTCTGATTGACTTGAGCCGGCAAAATCCGTAATATGGACCAAAGAAGTCCGAGGTCTCTAAGCGGGCTCACCATTTGCGACTCAGTCGCAAATGAAATTGTCGGGAAATAGCAGCGTTGGCTCGGTGCAGTTGCAACTCGGTCGCATATTAATATGGCCCTTCCACAATCTGAGCGACGGTCCCTCGTAGATGAATTGGCCGCTAAAGGCGTCCGTCTGACGGCACAGCGCCGCGCTCTCATCGAAGTCATTCAAGCATCCAAGGAACATCTCGACGCCGCCTCTCTGCTCGAGCGAGCCCGCAAGCAGCAGCCGAACATTGATCGCGCAACTGTTTACCGCACTGTTGAGCTCCTCAAGAAACTTCGGCTCATTGATGAGCTGGACCTCATGCACCTGGAGGGCGAAAAACACTATTACGAGGTCAAGACCAGGCAAGATCATATTCATCTCGCGTGCTTCCGCTGCGGTCGGATTGAAGAATTCGCAAGCCCCCTTTTTGAACGCTTGAAAACGCAGATCTCAAGGGAAGCCGGTTTTCGAATCCGGCTTACCAGATTGGAGGTGGGCGGCAGTTGCCGCGCTTGCTCGGAGAACGAGAATGCCGCGGAGCGCGAGGACAGGAGAACGATGCACCAGTCCTAGTTACCAGAACAGATACGATACAGGTCTCTGCGGGTGACTTTTGGCGAAGCCTCGTGGAGACCCGGCAATCGACCACCGGAATGCTGGCGCCCACCTCATCGGGACGGCGGCCTTTAGAATCTCCGCGTGCGTCAGAAATTTCTTTAGGAGAACAAGCCGTGAGAGTCGATTACAAGCCCGCATCGCGGGGAAAAGTGGGAGGGATAGAGAAGCCGTGACAGTTGTGAATTTTTCTGGGAGGATTACCCGATCACTCGCGATCGTTCTGCTGGCGGCCCATGGATTGGCCTTGTGGGCCGCCGATGGAGGAAGCATCCTGGGAACGGTCACAGATCCCGGCGGCGCAGCCGTCCCCGCAGCAAAGATCAGCGCCAGGGAAACAGCCACCGGCGTGGAGCAGACCCTTGTCACCGACGGCAGGGGCTTCTATTCATTCACGAGTCTGCCGGTTGGAAAATATGATGTCCAGGTAGACGCTTCCGGCTTCAGGCCGCTCAAGCGCACCGGCATTGTCGTCAATGTGAACAGCAAGGCGGTGGTCGACGCTTCCTTGGCCATTGGCGGCAGGGCCGAAGCGATTACGGTTTTCGAAGCGGCCGTCCACGTTGAGGCCGTGGACACGCAGGCAGGCCAGGTGATCACGGCCAAGCAGATGACTTCGGTGCCCCTCAACGGCCGCAGCTACACGGACCTGCTGTCTTTGCAATCCGGTGTGGCTCCCATCACCACGATTACGTCCGACACGGTGCAGGATGTCGGGGCAACCGCGCTTTCTCCTTCGGGGGACTTGAATCCCGGCACCATCTCAATCAACGGGCAGCGGGAATTTGCCAACAGCTTTGTGCTGAACGGAAGCGATGTCGAGGAAGACGTCAACATGGGCGCTGCCATCGTTCCTAATCTTGATTCCATCGCCCAATTCCGGATTCTAACTAGCAGCTTTGACGCGGAATACGGCGAGTTCAGCGGCGGCCAGATCAGCGTCGCTACCAAATCCGGCGCCAATGAGTTGCACGGCGATCTCTTCGAATTCCTGCGCAACACGGATCTGGATGCGCGCAATTATTTTTCGCCCACACGTGGGGAGTTCAACCAGAACCAGTTTGGAGCCACTATCGGCGGGCCGATCCTGAAGAATAAAGTTTTCTTTTTCGCCGATTATCAAGGTACTCATTTGATCCAGGGCGTCGATACGGGCGAGATCCCCATTCCCTCGGTGCAGGACCGTGGCGGCAATCTCAGTGACGTGGCGAGTTCTCTGACCGGGACCGTCAGCGGTCCCAACGTCGCGCAGCTTCTTGCCCAGAAACTCGGCTACGGTGTGACTGCGGGCGAGCCGTATTACGTCCCGGGATGCACTGGCCCGGCGCAGTGCGTTCTTCCGAACGCCACCATTCCCCAGAGCGCGTGGTCGGCTCCAGCCGCGAACTTATTGAAATACATTCCGGTCCCCAATAACGCAAATGGGACGTTCTCAACTTCGGCCTACAACCAGACCTTGAACGATGACAAAGGAGCGTACCGGCTGGACGCCAGTACGCGCTGGGGCCTGATGTCCGCCTATTATTTTATGGACGGATGGTCGCAGAACAGTCCATACCCGGTTGCGCAAGGCGGCGCGAATGTTCCCGGCTTCAATGCCCTGAATTCGGGACGCGCACAACTGCTTTCCCTGGGTGATACCAAGACGCTCAGCCCCACCGCCGTGAACGAATTCCATTTTAGCTTCATGCGTGATGCCACCGGCCTCGGCCAGCCGGTGGGCGGCGTCGGTGTCAGCCTGGCATCTCAGGGTTTCGTCACGGGCGCGAATACGCCAGGCATTGTTCCGTTGTCGCCCAAGACCGAGGGCGTGGAAAACATCGACTTCAATAACTTCTCGATCGGCACCAACACCAACGAACTGAGGCAGGTCAACAATACCTTGCAATGGCGCGACAGCTTCTCCAAAGTCATCGGGACTCACACCATCATGGTGGGTGGCGAGGTCCACTACGATCAGGTCAATGTCAATCCGATCGCTCAGCTCAACGGCAATTTCCAATTCTACGGAAGCGAGACCGGTGTTGACTTCGCGGACTTCCTGTTGGGCCTTCCCACCCAGTACAACCAAAGTCAGCTTCAAGCGTTCTACGACAGAAATAAGTATGTTAGCCTTTTCGCGCAGGACAGTTGGCGCATCCGCAAGAACCTTACGCTCAATTACGGCTTGCGCTGGGATCGCATCGAGCCCTGGTCTGAAAAATACAATCAATTGGCCACGTTCGCGCCTGGCCGGCAGTCCGTCGTTTTCCCCACCGCGCCTGCGGGGATCCTGTTTCCGGGCGATCCTGGGGTTTCGCCCACCATTGGTCCTCCGGGAAACAAGGATCTTGCTCCGCGCATTGGCCTGGCCTACTCGCCCGACTCTGACGAAGACAGCGTTCTTGGGAAGATCTTCGGCGGTCCCGGCAAAACCAGCATCCGCGCCAGCTACGGCATGTTCTACAGCGCGATCGAGGCGCTATCGATTGGAGTCAGCAGCGCCAACGCGCCGTATGGGACTACCTACACCAGCCCCGCTCCGCCGCTGTTCGGCACGCCATTTGTTACCGCGTCTAACGGTCAGAATCAAGGCCAGTATTTCCCCGTTCAGTTGGCGCCTTTGAACACGTCAGCAGGCCATCCGGACTCCAGTATCGACTGGTCGCAGTTTGAGCCGGTCAGCGGGATCCCGAACTATCTGACCAGCAATCGAACTCCCTACACCGAGCAATACATGCTCTCGATCGAGCGTGGGTTCGGAAGCAATACGGTGCTCGACGTGAGCTATTTGGGCAGCCAGTCGCATCACCTGCTGGTGCTGGAGGAAGCGAATCCGGGGAATCCGGAGCTCTGCCTGCAACTCAGCAATCCGGCCAACCTCGCGCCTGGTCAAACGCCCTGCGGTCCCTTCAACGAGAGCAACGTCTTTATCACCGCGTCCGGTCAAACGATCAACGGCACGCGAGGATCACTGGGGCCGAATTTCGGAAGCGACGCTCTCGAAACCACTATTGGCAACTCCAATTACAACTCCCTGCAGGTCACCTTGCGGCACACCAGCGGAGCGCTGCAATTGCTGGCCGCGTATACGTATAGCAAGTCCATCGATCAATCGTCAAACCTCGGCGACGAGGTGAACCCGCTCAATCGCTCGCTCAGCCGGGCGCTGTCGTCCTTCGATGTCGCGCAGAACTTCGTCGTCAGCTACAGCTACCAGTTGCCCTTTGCGCGCCTGTTCCATGCCGCAAACCGCTTGACCCAAGGTTGGGAATTCTCCGGCATCACCCGCTTCAGCTCCGGTTTTCCAGTCACTCTGGTCAACTACGGCGACAACTCTTTATTGGGTGCGGAGCCAAACGGGATCAATAATTACGGCATCGATGAGCCGGATGTCGCGCCGGGCTCTCTCCATCTGAATCACAACCCCCGCAACGGGCAGCCCTATTTCAATGCGTCGCTGTTCAGCGAGAACGCGCTCGGCACGCCGGGCAACGCTGCACGGCGCTATTTCTACGGCCCTGGGATGGCAAACTTCGATGTAGCGCTTATGAAGAACCTGCGCCTGACGGAATCGAAATCCCTCCAGTTCCGGATCGAAGGCTTCAACGTATTTAACCACGCTCAATTTTTTGGACCCCAAGCCGTAGACGGCAACATTAGCAGCACGACTTTCGGCCAGGTCGTCAGCGCGGCTGCTCCGCGGCTGGCTCAGGTGAGCGCGAAATTCATCTTTTAGTAAAGGCCTGTCCGCGCTTTCCCGCCGGCAGCGTGATTACGGCTCCTAATAGATCTCTTTAGCGAAAACGGAGTCCTGGAGATCACGTTCCCCTAGGGGACGACAATAATAGGTCTCCACGGCCGACTTTTTTGGCGAAGCAACCGTGGAGACCCGGCAATCGACAGCCCGGAAGGCTGACGGTTACCTCATTATATGGCCAAGACGCCGTTCTGCACAGGCTGGGCCATGCTGAGCGGCCGAAATCGACCCCCACGTGCTGCGAGACAGCGGCACCGGCCTTCGTCCAATCCCGCTAAAACCCTGAACAGAACGCCGGCAAAAGGAATGTCTGTATATGGACCATCTGGAACCCAGACGCCGGCGGGAGCCTCGACGATACATATCGAGTGCGGCGGCTCTCCTGTTGGCGGCTCTGACACTGCACGGCCAGAGTCCGATGGGCGAGATCCGCGTACAAGTCAAGGACCCTTCCGGCGCGGCGATGGTAGCCTCGGGAAATTTGCAGAGTCTCGCCCCGGGAGTGCAGCGCAACTTTCAGACCGATGCGCAGGGCAGGTATACGATTGGAGGTTTACCCTACGGCCGCTACCGCCTGGAAATTTCCAAAGCCGGTTTCGCCACTCAGTCTGTGGTGATCGACGTGCAGTCTGGGACCCCCATCTCTCGTACCGTCACCATGGCGCTGGGCGTTCAGTCTTCCAGGGTGGATGTCGTCGCCACTACGCCGCTTGCCGGAACAGACCTCTCAACCGATCAGATCGCCGGTCCGGTCCAGACGGCGACAGCAGCCGACGTCGCAAACAGCGGCGCGCTCGAACTCGCGGACTTCATGAACCGGCGCTTGAATGGCGTGTATCTCAACGAAATGCAGGGCAACCCGTTCCAGCCCGATGTGAATTTCCGCGGCTACACCGCTTCTCCGCTGCTCGGAACACCCGAGGGCATCTCGGTGTATCTTGACGGCATGCGCCAAAATCAACCGTTTGGCGATGTAGTGAGCTGGGACCTGATCCCTAAAATCGCGATCTCCGAGATGACCCTGGTGCCGGGATCGGACCCTCTGTTCGGGCTCAATACACTGGGCGGCGCGCTATCGGCCCGGACCAAAAACGGCGTAAGCAATCCAGGCTTCGATGGCGCGTTGACCTATGGCAGCAGCGGACGAAAGGCGGTTCAGGCGGAATATGGGGGCGGCCAGGCCACGGGGTTCAACTGGTTTATTGCCGGGAATATATTCCACGAATCGGGATGGCGCTTCGACTCGCCTTCCGATGTCCGCCAGGGATTTGTCCGGCTCGGCTGGCGCACGGATAAGACCGATCTCGCGTTCACTGTGTCCTATGCCTACAACACTCTGATCGGCAATGGACTACAGGACTATCGGCTGCTCGATAATGACTATTCCAGCGTCTACTCCATCCCCGATAGCACCGCCAACCGCTCTCCATCTTTCAATTTCATCGCCCAGCACGACTTCAGCGACAAGCTGAGATTTTCCGGTAACGCCTGGTACCGCTACATCCGCACCTACGCCATCGACGCCAATTTCAACGACGACGCGAGCGGCCAGTTGATCTATCAGCCCACCGCGCAGGAGCAGGCGGTGCTCGGCGCGGCGGGTTATACCGGTTTCCCGGCAAGCGGCGCCACCATTACCAACACACCGTTTCCGAAGTGGAGTTGCCTCGCGGAAGCGCTACAGTTAGGCGACCCGGACCAGACCTGCGATGGCGTGAACATCTACTCGACGGAAGTGCAGAACGAGTACGGAGCTTCCGGGCAATTTACCTGGATCACCTCGCCAAAGATCGGGCGCAACCAGTTCGCCGCCGGAGCGGCCGTGGACCGCGGCACGGTTAACTACACACAGACGACGGATTACGCTTATGTCAATCCCAACTACACTCTCACCAGTGTCCGGGCATGGCAGGACGGATCTACCGGCGCGGATGGCTCGCCCATCGATACAGCGGTCAACCTGCACGGTGTCACTCCCAACTGGAGCCTCTACTTCACCGACACCCTCACTCTTGCGAAGACCTTGAATGTGACTGTCTCCGGGCGCTATAACCGTTATACGGTCAACAACTTCGACCGGCTCAATCCCATTCCCGGCCCCGGCTCGCTCGATGGCGACTATGTATTTCAGCGATTCAATCCCGCCATCGGGATTACCTGGAGCCCGTTTTCTACGGTCAATGCCTACGCCCGATACTCTCAGGGCAGCCGCGCGCCGACAGCGATCGAACTCGGCTGCGCCGATGCGAGCGCGCCCTGTAGCCTGCCTAATTCGCTGTCCTCCGACCCGCCGCTCCAGCAGGTGGTCACGGACACATGGGAAGCCGGCTTGCGCGGGAAGCCGGAGATTTCGTTCGTCCACAACCCGAGCTGGAACGTTGGAGCATTCCGCGCCGAAAACCGCAACGACATCCTCTTCATCGCAGCGCCCCAGACCGGCACCGGTTATTTCCAGAACTTCGCCAAAACGCTACGGGAGGGGTTCGATGCAGATTTCAGTGGGCGCATCGGGCGCGTCACCTGGGGCCTGGATTGGACTTTTCTGTCGGCCACCTACCAGAGCACCGAGACCCTGGATGGCTCGGCGAATAACACCAACAGTTTCGCCTTGCAGGGATATCCGGGACTCGACGGCACCATCACGGTCCAGCCGGGCGACCGGATTCCGCTGATACCGAAGCAGAGCGGAAAGGCTTATGCGGAATTCCAGGCTACTGCAAGACTCGTGTTCGACCTCAACGAAGTGGTGATGTCGAGTTCTTACGCGCGCGGCAACGAGAACAACGCATACACGGCCGACGGCGTCTACTATCTCGGACCCGGTGTTTCGCCAGGCTATGCCGTCACCAACTTCCGCGCCCATTACGATCTCACCCGGCACCTGCAACTGGCCGTCCAGATCGATAACCTTTTCAACCACGAATACTATACGGCGGCGTGGGTCTCGAACACGGCGGTGAGCAGCCAGGGTTGGATTCAGTCCCTGCCCTTCCCGGTCTATGCCACTGGACCTTACGCCGGAAGCGCCCCGGCACAGAGTGCCACGTTCTTCTCGCCGGGCGCACCGAGAAGGGCATGGGTCGAACTAAAGGTAAAGTTCTGATAAATTTGTGAGCAGGGACGGCTCGTCCTCTTTCTGTCCTCTGTCTCCTTTCGCTAACTCTGCACACTCCGCCGGTGTGTGGGTGCGAATGCATGACATCGTTCTCCGCCTGCCATGAAGTTGGGGTGAGGAATCTCGTCTTCATCGGAACGGTGGAATCGATCGAGCCGATCTTCATGAATCGCTGGTACATGACGAATCAGTCGTCCATGCGGTCGTTGAACGATGCCTACATCAGCGCTGGACCTCGGTATGCGAGCCCGGCTAAGAGTGAAGACGCTCTTCAAACACGAAGATGACGACGACGATTCTGCCTGGAGTGCCGGCACCAAAGATAAGAAGGCGAAGGACGATGATGACCAGGATTTCTTCGACGTCTGGACGTCGTTCGACGACCACAGCGGCATCCGGCTTACCGTCTCCATTGAATTCCCGACCTAGGTAGAATACGTAACAGCCAAGCCTTTGTAAAGTACGTCTATATTGTCAATATACAAAGAACAAAGAAGATGGAAGATCATGGCATGCGGCCTTCCCTCCTGGCATCGATTGCCACTTTTGTTTGGTGAAGAGACGTTGCAAGAGAATCTCGCGAAACGCGGCGAACGATAGGGTTCACGAAAAGACGAAACGCGACCGGAATATCGCGGCTGAGCGCCAGACCCTCCAGCTCGGCATAAACACCGCCATCCCGTTCCTCCAGACGGGTGATGCTCGCCAGGCGCCAAATTAAGCCGATTCCTTCGTCTTCGGGTAGGGTGTGCTGCTCCGGCATTCCGAATTTGGCTATTTGCCTAATGTGCGCGGTGGTCGAATATGCGTACCAGCGATGCTCGTCCACTTGGATGTAGCGCGTCTCGCCTTCCATGTCGAGGGCCGTTTTTGCAACAACCGACTTATTCACGAACCGTAGAGAGAATTTATCCGTGAGGCCGTCCGTGCTGATGAGTTTCGAGTCGATCACTCCAGGGCGGTAGATCTCCGAGTAATGATCGTAATCCCGGATGACTTTCAAAATATCCCGGATCGTTGTATCTGGTACGAATCCTGCCCCCAACCAATCGTGGATCAGTCCTGAAGCGACGGCTTTTGGGATTTTCCCGACGGGCAAGATGTACGGTCCTTTCATTCGAACGTGCTCGGCCCGGCCTGGCTCATCATCCAGCCAGAGGAAAGGCGCGCCTGGTTCGAGGCGGGCCTGCATTGCGGCGATCGCTGCCTGCAGATAGGCATCCCAAGCCTCCTTGGTCTCGGTACTGAGGTGCGCGGCATTGAGGCTGTGACTTAACAGAAGCAATGTTAAAACAGCGGTTCGACATTGGTTGCGAAGCATATTTTGTTTCCGTGGCGGCGGCACGGAACGGCTGTCGACGCCACTCTGAACACTCTCGACGGTATCCATGAGAGTGCCCAAGCGTCAAGTGTACCCCGTCTCTTGCCCTCGACTGAGGCTCACCCTGGTGTCAAAGGTCAGTCGAAGGATACCAACCTAAATCGCCATCGAGTGTTGCGTATGGGAGACGTGCCGGGCCTCGACATCCAGTTTGTTGCAAGCACTGAAAATGTGACCCCGTGTGACCGCAATCTCTGGAAGGTGTTGATTATATGGTAGCGCTAACGGGAATCGAACCCGTATTTAAGCCTTGAGAGGGCTCCGTCCTAACCGTTAGACGATAGCGCCAGACGATACAATTCCGATTCTAACAGGCCGGCCGCTGCATTGCCAGCTTCTCAGCGCCACCTACCGCCGCCCTCACCGCAAGATGCTATTTTGAGGAGCTATGAAGCTTGCCATCGTTGTGTTCGTTGCCGCGCCATTGCTCGCCCAGATCCGTTTTCTCCCCGACAAAAAGCTGTGGGTCCTCGAAACAGATCGCACTTCATACGTGCTCGGCGTCAACGAGGAGAACGGCCTCCAGAATGTCTATTGGGGCAAGCGGCTGGTACGTGACGCTGATCTGCTCCCCGCCCACACATCCCCCGAGCACGCCTCCTTCGATTCGCGCGAAACCATGACCAATGAAGAATACCCTGGCTGGGGCGGCCTGCGCTATAACGAGCCCTGTGTCAAAGTTACCCTTGCCGATGGCACTCGCGACCTGGTGCTCGCGTATGTCTCTCACGAAATTCGCGGGGACACTCTGACTATACACACCGAGGACATCCGCTACCCCCTCAAGGTAGATCTGCTCTACCGCGTTTTCGCTCACTCGGGGATTCTGCAAAAGCGGTCTGTCATTCGCAACGCCACCAACCAACCCGTCATGGTGGAAAGCGCGCAGTCCGGCGTCTGGTACGTGCCCGCCGGCGAGGGGTATCGGCTCAGCTATCTTACGGGCCGCTGGGCCGGCGAGACGCAATTGAACCGTGAGCCGGTCCTACCGGGCAAGAAAGTTCTCGAGAGTCGCCGCGGCAACACCAGCCACCAGGCCAATCCGTGGTTCGCGCTCGATGATCATGGCGACGCAGACGAAGAGCACGGACGGGTATGGTTCGGCGCCATCGGCTGGAGCGGCAACTGGAAACTGGTGGTCGAGGAAACGCCCGCTCAACAGGTCCGCGTTACCGGCGGCCTCAACGACTTCGACTTCGGCTATCTTCTTAAGCCTGGCGAAAGCCTGGAAACGCCGGCATTCTACGGCGGCTTTACCGATGGAGGCTTCGGCGAGAGTTCCCGCATCATGCATGCTTTCGAGCGCGAGGAGATCCTGCCCGACCGTGCCGCGCCGCACCCGCGCCCCGTGCTTTACAATTCCTGGGAAGCCACCACCTTCAACGTCAACGAAGCCGGCCAGAAGGAACTTGCCGATAAGGCGGCCCGCATCGGCGTCGAGCTGTTCGTGATGGACGACGGCTGGTTCGGCCAGCGCAACGACGATCACGCCGGATTGGGCGACTGGTACGTCAACCCCCAAAAATTTCCGAATGGTCTTAAGGCACTCATCGATTATGTCAACGGCCTGGGGATGAAGTTCGGCCTCTGGGTTGAGCCGGAGATGGTGAATCCCAACAGCGACCTGTATCGCGCGCACCCTGATTGGGCTATTCATTTCACCGGCCGTCCCCGCTCGGAAGCCCGCCATCAGCTCGTGTTGAACCTGGCCCGCGACGACGTTCGCGATTATATCTTCGCGGTCCTCGATAAGCTGGTTTCCAGCAACCACATCGAATTCCTGAAGTGGGACATGAACCGCCATTTCGGCGAGCCCGGCTGGCCGGAAGCGCCCGTCGCGGAGCAAAAAGAGATTTGGGTCAAATACGTCGATCATCTGTACGATATCATCGACCGGCTGAGAGCCGCGCATCCCGGCCTGGAGATCGAATCGTGCTCGGGAGGCGGAGGCCGCGTGGACCTCGGCATTCTCAGGCGCGTGGACGAGGTCTGGACATCGGACGACACCGAGGCCTTCGATCGCCTGCGCATCCAGGAAGGATTCACCAACGCCTATGCGCCCAAGGTGATGATGGCGTGGGTCACCGACGTTCCCAACATGAACGGCCGCAGCACTCCGCTCAAGTACAGGTTCCTGGTGGCCATGCAAGGATCGCTCGGCATCGGCTCCAACTTGAATCGCTGGGCGGACGCGGATTTCGCACTGGCCTCACGCATGATCGGCTATGACAAGCGGATCCGCGCCACCGTGCAACAAGGCAGCTTGTACCGGCTCTTCTCGCCGCGGGCGGGTGAGTTTACCGCGAATCAATACGTGGCCGCGGACGGACGGCAGTCCGTCCTGTTCGCCTTTCTGCACTCGCAACAGTACCAGCGGCCCGCGCCCACCGTCTATCTGCGCGGCCTGGATGAGCGCGCCGTCTACCAGCTGCAGTCCATCGACGGGCAACTGACGGACCGCCTTGAAACCGCCAGTGGCTCCTATCTCATGAACCACGGCGTGCAGTTCAAGATGGCGGGCGATTTCGATAGCACTTTATTGATTCTGGAACGTCTCGACTGACATATACTGTCTCAAGCGGAGATTGATATTTAAATGAGAAAGACGATCCTGATCGGATTGAGCTGTACTGTGCTGCTCTGGCTGGTGGGCTGCGGCGGATCCCCGCACGCCACGACGGAAAAGTTTTACCTGGTCGCGACCAACATCAAGATTCCCTACTGGCAAAACGCCAATACCGGACTATTGCGCTCCGCCGCGCAATTGGGCGTGAAGGCCGAGATGGTCGGAACGGATACTTTCGATCCTAAAGGCGAGCACGACTCTTTCCGGCACGTGCTGGCCGAGAAGATCAAACCGGCGGGCATCCTGATTTCCGCGGCCGACTCGAACGTAATGCAGCCCGATATCGACGCTGCAATCGCGCAGGGCATTCCGGTAATCACGGTGGATTCCGATGCGCCCGCAAGCAAGCGGATTACTTTCATCGGCACGGACAACTCGAAGGCCGGACAGATGGGAGCGCAACTGGCCGTCAAACAGCTACAGGGGAAGGGAAATGTGGTGGTGTATACCATGCCTGCGCAGGCCAACCTCAAGGACCGCCTGCACGGTTACCGCGAGGTCCTCGAGTCTCACCCGGGAATCAAGATCGTGGATATCGTGGACATCAAGGGCGATGCGCGTATCGCTTTCGACCACACCCAGGAGATGGTGGATAAGAAGACCATCAACGCTATCGATGGGTTCATCTGTCTGGAAGCCATCGCCTGCCCGGAAATAGCCGACGTGCTCGACCGGAACAAAATCAGCGGTAAGGTGATCGTCGCCATGGACACGGATCCGCGCACCCTCGATGCGATCAAGAAGGACCGTATTGCCGGCACCATCGCGCAGAAGCCATTCACCATGGGTTTTGTTGGCCTGATTGCGCTGGATAACAACTTTCATCATCCGCCGAGCCCGCTGGACAAGCCTTGGGCGCAAGACCCGCAATCCCCGGTCGCGACCTTTATTGATACCGGCGAAATGCTGGTGGACAAAAGCAACGTGGATGCATTTATTAGCGAGACCTCACAGAAGACTCAGTAACACAGTCAGGTCTTGAGTAACTTGCATAAGTCGCGGACTCTCAGTCCCACATAGAATGTCCCGAATAGCGCATACACCGCACTGACTTCATCGAACCGCATCTCGTAAATCAGTTTCTTGAATACCAGGGGGTCGTCGGCGAACAGATCCACACCCCATTCCCAATCGTCGAAACCGATCGAGCCGGTAATGATCTGCTTCACCTCGCCGGCGTAGCGCCGTCCCACCATGCCATGGTCGTGCATCAGGCGTTGGCGCTCCGCCATGGGCACCTGATACCAGTTCTTCTCTTCACCGCGGCGCCTGTCCATGGGATAGAAGCAGAGATATTTACTGTCCGGGATCGCCGGCCATAGCCGCTGGGACATGGCTTGCCGCTGGCGGGCCACTTGCTCCTCGATTTCCTGGCGCCATTCCGGCGAATAGGGCTCGACGCCGCGGTCGGCGAGGCTCGCGTATACTTTGAGAGTCGTATCGTAGAGCCCCAGCTCGACCATGGAAAGATAGGACGATGTAGGTTCCAGGAAATCCCACAGCCGTAATCGCGCGACGGCCATCTCTGCCTGATTCAATTCTTCGAAGTTTTGCCTGAAGTGTAACAACATCAGATCGCCCTTGTGGCCGATCAGCGAATAAATTACACTCTGCTCCATCCCGCCAAACAGATCGGCTGCAGCGCGCAGGATCTCATCTTGCTGCGCCGGCGCCAGGGCTTTCCACGGCTCCCAGCGGAAGCGCATCATCTGATGCAGAACGCTGGAACCTTCCAGCGTCAGCGGAACGGCAGGCGAAGCACTCATAGATTCCCATTCTGACACACGCGATTTTCCGTGCGGAACGAGAACTTTGCCGCGTCAGGCAGCTTTGTGCCGTGCCTTCTTTTTTGAAGCCCGCGCAGGGCTCGCATCTCTGGGCGCGGAAGCCGCTGCGGAGGCGGATTTCAGACTGCGCTTGAGCGCTTCCATGAGGTCGATTACAGGCGCCTTGGCCGGTTGCTTAACTGTCGTTATCTTTTGACCCTTGCTCTTCTGTTCGATCATCCGCTCGACATTCGCGCGATACGCATCCTCGAATTGATCGGGCCGGAAAGGCGCAGTGAGCTGGTTGATCAGACTTCTGGCCAGTTCCAATTCCTTGGCGGTGTATTTGGCATTAGGCGTTTCGCCGCGGTTGGCCTTGTGCATTTCATCCGGATAGTAAAGTGTATGCAGCACCAGACCCCCATTCGACGGCCGGATCAGCACAATGTGTTCCCGGTTGTGCATGGCAATCTTGGCGATGGCATCCTGTTTGGTGTCCGTCAACGCCGCCAGAAACAGGACATAAGGCTTCGCGGTTTTATCCTCAGCGGCCACGTAATAAGAGCTCTCGAACAAGAGGGGATCGACCTCGTCTTTGCCCACGAATTGCAGGATGTCCATGGTGGTCGCGGTCGGCGGCGCGATCTTCTTCAACTCCTCGTCTTCCACAACTACGTACTCACCTTTACTTACTTCGTATCCCTTTTCCATGTCCGACCGCTCTATGGGTTTGTTCTCCTCAATACAGTACCAAACCTCCTTTACGCGGGACTGATCCTTCTTGTGCAGCATATGGAAATGGACCGTTTCCGCCCGCGCGGCGGCAAACAGACGCACCGGAAAGGAAACCAGCCCAAAACTGATAAAGCCCTTCCACACTGTTGCTGGCATAGTTCGTTCCTCTGGCCTGCCTTTCAGCACTTGAGAGCCTAACGTGAAGAAATATACGATGCGGCGCTCGCCAGGCGCCGCCATGGATCTCTATAGAAATGCTACTCTCACTCCTTTAGTGCAATTATGCGTCTGCTCTATATTCCCCTGATCGCCGGATTCGCTGCCTGCGCGCAGACTCCGGACAAACCGCTTGCATCTCTCCCATACAGCCCCAGCCTGGACTTGACCGATATGGACCGCACAGCCAATCCCTGCGTGGACTTCTATCGTTATTCCTGCGGCGGCTGGCTGAAGAAGAATCCGATTCCGCCGGACCAGGCCAGTTGGAGCGTCTACGGCAAGCTGTACGAGGACAATCAACGCTTTCTTTGGGGAATCCTGCAGGATGCCGCCAAGCCCAATCCGGCGCGCTCAGCGGTGGAGCGGGAGATCGGCGATTTTTTCGCAGCGTGCATGGATGAGCCGGCCGCGGAGAAAGCCGGAAGCGCTCCACTACGCGTGGAACTTGGTGCCATCGGCGCGCTGAGGTCCGCCGCCGATCTTCCCGAATTGCTGGCCCGGGAGCACCTCCAGATGAACTTCGGAGCGCTCTTCGCCTTCAGCTCGAACCAGGACTTCGCCGACTCATCGCGCGAGATTCCCGAAGCTTCCGCCGCGGGCCTGGGCCTGCCCGACCGCGATTATTACACGAAGACCGACGCGAAGTCGCAGGAGCTGCGCGCAAAATATATTGCTCACGTGCGGCAGATGCTGCAACTGTTGGGAGATTCTCCGGCACAATCTGCGCGCGAGGCGCAGGCGGTTCTGCGCATTGAAACCGCCCTGGCGAAGGCCTCTTTGACCATGGTCGAAAAACGCGATCCCTATCATCTCTTTCACAAGATGGATCTCGCCAGGCTGCAGGCTCTGACGCCGGCATTCGACTGGAGCCGCTACCTGAAGGCCCTCGCCCTTCCAGCACAGAGTGAATACAACATTACCGAGCCCGTGTTTTTTAAAGGCATGCAGGCCCAGTTGGTTTCCACTCCACTGGCCGATTGGAAGGCCTACCTGCGCTGGCATGTAACGCACGCCGCCGCCCCTTATCTTTCCTCCGCCTTTACCAAGGCCAATTTCGAGTTCTTCGGCAAGACCTTGCATGGCACGCCGCAAATGCCGCCACGCTGGAAACGCTGCGTCCAGTATGTAGACCGTGGTCTCGGTGAAGCGCTGGGACAGGTATTCGTCGAGCGCACCTTCAGCGCTGATATGAAAGCGCGCACCCTCACCATGACCAAAGAGATCGAGAAGGCCATGGAGAACGACATACGGCAGTTGCCTTGGATGAGCGAGGCTACCAGGCGGCAGGCGCTGCTGAAACTGCACGCTATCGTAAACAAGGTCGGCTATCCGGATAAGTGGCGGGACTACAGTTCCATCCGAATCGATCGCGGCGATTTCGCCGGCAACATCATGAGGGCCGCAGCCTTCGAGGGCCGCCGGCAGTTGTCGAAAATCGGCAAACCTGTCGACCGCGGCGAGTGGGGTATGACACCGCCCACTGTAAATGCCTATTACGATCCGCAGATGAATGATATCAATTTTCCGGCCGGGGTGCTGCAGCCGCCTGTCTTCGACCCCAAGATGGACGACGCGCCAAATTATGGAGACACCGGCGGCACCATCGGCCATGAGCTGACGCACGGCTTTGACGACGAGGGGCGCCAGTTCGACGACCACGGCAACCTGCGCGACTGGTGGACGAAGGCGGACGCCCAGGAATTCCAGAAACGCGCCGACTGCGTTGCCGATCAGTACGCCCAATACACTATCGTCGACAACATCAAGATCAACAGCCGGTTAACACTGGGCGAAGACGTGGCCGATCTGGGTGGCGAGATTCTGGCTTACATGGCCTGGAAGGATGCTACGCGGAACCAGCAGCTAAAGCCGATTGATGGACTCAAGCCGGAGCAGCGCTTCTTTGTCGGATTTGCGCAATGGGCCTGCGAAAACGAGCGCGACGAGAACAAACGCGTCAGCGCTATCACCAATCCGCACTCGCCCGCGGAGTACCGTATCAACGGCGTGGTGTCGAATATGCCGGCCTTCGCCACAGCATTCGCCTGCAAGGTGGGACAGCCCATGGTGCGGGAGAAGCCGTGCCGGGTGTGGTAAGAATGAGCCCCTCGCGCCACTGCTCAACGTTTCGGCGTTACGGACTTTCTGGCCGCCGGGACGGATACCTCGATCTAGGTGAGCGGTCTGGGTGTGCCAGTCAAGACTGAGGTCGGCTTGCCCAACTTCCGGGTTGCGCATGATCCGGCCGGAGCGCGCTCGCGTCGGTAAAAACTTCGCGACTTTAGGGGAGTTATCCGCCACCCTGCCATGAATCGGCTCTATTCTCTTGAGATTATGGCCAAAACGTTGGGTAACATATACTTGCCTATTCCAATCCCAAAATGTGACAATGGTTACATAGTTGAGCTGTGGTTCGCCATGCACGGATCTAGCGACCAAAACCTAAGGGTGTTCCCTACCACCTGTTATTTGGACGACAGTGGTTTATCCGGTGAGACCGCGATAGTGGGAGGATGTGTTCTTAATGGAAAGGCCTTCCGACGTATCGACGACCGCTGGAAGCGGCTAATATCCAGATCCAAGATTGACGCGATTCATATGGCTGATTTCGTCAGGCCACACGGTAAGAACGTGGGTATGTACCCGGAGTTCAAACTGAATCTCTTTACCAATATCGCTAAGGTCATTCGTCAAACCGTTCTGTAAAGTCTGTCCGTGGTCGTGCCCTCCGATGTGTATGCGGAATTGTTCTCCAAAGAGTTTGAGCGCCAGTTGCTTAGCCCGTACGCCATAGCCTTTATAGGAGCTAGTCAGTGGAACATCAAACTGGCCCGCGCTAATGGATATCCGGAACGGCTTGCTTACCTGATGGACACCGGCAATCCGTACGCAGACCAGATACAAAAAGGACATGCGCTCCAATCGGCAATTGAAAAACTAGTGAACGCTCCATTCACCGGCCGGTTGACATTTGAAAATGACGCCAATAACACAGCCCTACAGGCGGCGGATGTGATTGCGTGGTCGGCGAGGAGAAGGTCGGCAGAAGGTCTCCTGAACGAGTTCGCGCCTCTTGAAGGTATCTTCACTGAGCGCTTCAGCGGTGACGGGTCATTGGTAAGCCCGCACTATAAGTACGAAGTGAGCCGTGATGCTTTGGAACAATTGCGGAGCCATATTGACAGCCCGGACGGTAATCGGATGCCGACTGCTGCTGAGATAATGGATTCGGCCCACAAGACTACGGTGTCGCGCTACGCGACTTGGAGTGTGCCTGAATAAGGCACTTCCCGAAGTCCAGTGCACTCGCGTTAGAGTGGGCTCGTGAAAAAAGAAGCGGATACAGCAGGGGATTTTGAACGATTTGATGCGCTGGTGCGAAAGGTGCTATCCGTTCCGCACGAAGAGATCATGCGGCGCGAGGCAGAGTACAAGAAATAATCTGCACTGAATCCAAACCGGCGCGGGCCCAAATCGCTTGTGGAAGTCATCGTATTCGCTTCCATCGGAATTCCGTAAACGCCGCGCCGGCACCAGCGTGGTGTTTGATTTCGTCGTAAATTTCATTCGTTACGAGAGAGGCCAGTCGGTAATCGACGTGCCCTGATGTTTGGCCTTGACATGTTGTCTTAACCAGAGCACTCTCGCACTTCGATACATCCTGACCGAGGCATATCGCCCCCGATAAAAGCAACACAGAGAGAACCGCAGCGGGTGTCGAGCCTGAGGATAGCATTTGCCCATTGGATCACGGTTGCCTCGGTTTCGTAAAGGGTAGATTTCGGGACTGTTGTTAAAAGCCTCTTCCCTGCCCCGCAATCACCATCGCGCGTTGGCGAGCCCCCTTGTGTTTTGAACAATCGCTCGTCTAATCTTGAAATTCTATGGCCCAGATCGAAAAACCTGACGTCTTTGCGGGTGACGCAAGTAATCTTTCGAAGCTGCTGGTACAAGTAACCAATTGGCATGACTACAACAAGATCAATGCACCCGACGTTCATCGGGTCTGGTACCGGGGCCACAGCGATCAAACCTACATACTGTGGCCAGGCGTAGATCGCCCCGAATTTACTGCGGCTTCAGTAACGATGTATGGTGAGGACGCAGAGAAGAAGCGGCTGAATTTGGAACGGAATATGCTGGATGAGTTCCGAACATCGGGCGCAACGCTCTTGAACCCCGACGCCAAGGTCGAGATCTATTTCGTCGCCCAGCATTCTGGCATACCGACGCGGCTTCTGGACTGGACGATGAACCCGCTCGCGGCTCTCTTCTTTGCAGTCAAAGGACGCAATAAGGACAAAGACGGAGAACTCCTCATCATGGATGCGGTGCGGCTGCTGCCGAGCAAACCAGACGGCGTTCCCAAGAGCATTGTCGGGATGCGCCATCCCTACGCCAAAGAGGCCATCGGTTTATCGTTCTGGGAACCAAAGGTGTCACACCTCCCCGCACTGGTGCTGCCGATCCGCCCGGACAATCAGGCGGGGCGAATTGGCCAGCAGAGTTCATGCTTCACTCTTCACATGTATGGTGCCAAGCCCTGCAACAATCCTACATTGAGGCGCATCAAGATTCCAAGCAAAGCGAAGCCCGGCATGCTGGATGACCTGAGAAAACTCAATATCAACGAGTTTTCGATCTACAACGATTTAGACCATCTCGCACAGGAGATTAGGAGAACGCGCGGACTTGAACATCTAAAGCCCTAACCGTAGATGTGGCCCGTGTCAGCCCCGCCGTGTATCACAAAGGTAGGTTTTGCAACGCTCGCCGAGGCCAATGAAATCGGCCCTCTCAGAGTCTCATAGTTCAGTCTCAAGACCGAATGCAAGTTGTCGAGTTGGGCCACCGGCTTTTCCCCGGCGGGGCCGAGCAGGCTGCACGGTCGCGATCCCTCCGAAAAATCGCAAATCTGTTTCTCAATAAAGAGGCCTGTGATTTCGACTCCCACGATGGTGCCGGGCCGTGAACACCGCGCAACCCTACCAGCGTGAGTTCGGGGTACATCGCCCTGACTGCACAGTGTTTACCTAGCCTCCGAGTGTATCGCCCGCTAGGAAAGAGTCCACCCGATCGCGATTTACGGGGGGCTGGCCGGTCTGCACACCCCCAAGCCGACCCACTACCGAAAGTCGGACTTTACGACTGAGCGGCTGTATCCTGCCCCTCGGAAGTCTCGGGAGCTTCGAGAGGCCGCGGCCGGATATCGATCGGCTCCAAGGTCTCAATCTCCACGCCGAACGCGCCTGACTCCAATTCGACAAACTTGCGCGCCGTCACCAGCACGCGCCCTTCGAGCGAGCCGACGGCGCTGTTATACGTCTCCACAGCGCGCTCCAGGCTCTTGCCCAGCTTAGCCCAGTGGCTCCCCATGTCGGCCAGGCGTTTATAAAGTTCCTTGCCCAGCCGGCTGATTTCCGCCGCGTTCCGCGCGATATTTTCCTGCCGCCAGCCATAGGCCACCGCGCGCAGCAGCGCGATCAACGTAGTCGGCGTCGCCAGGATGACACGCTCCACGGCGCCGGTCTCGATCAGCGACGGATCGTTCTCGAGAGCCGCGCTGAAGAAACTCTCACCGGGCAGGAATAGCACCACGAACTCCGGCGCGGGGTCGAACTGTTCCCAATACGTCTTGCGCCCGAGCGTGGCCATGTGGTTGCGCACCTGGCGCGCGTGATCGGCCAGGCGTGCGCGGCGGGTCCCCTCGTCGCCGGACTCATGCGCCGCCAGATAGGCTTCGAGCGGCGCCTTGGCATCCACGATAATGCTCTTGCCCCCGGGCAGGCGCACCAACAGGTCCGGACGCACCCGCCCCTCTTCGCCGATCGCCGTCGGCTGCGAATAGAAATCGCAATACTCCAACATCCCCGCCAGCTCGACGACGCGCTTGAGCTGCATCTCGCCCCAGAGGCCGCGCACGCTCGGCGAGCGCAGGGCGGTCGCCAGCCTGCTCGTTTCCGACCGCAGTTGGCCTTGCGCCTCGAGCAACGCGCGCACCTGCTCGGCCAGCGCCGCGTGCGCGCCCGCTCGCGCGCTCTCGAGATCCCGCATCTGACTGTCTATTTTGGCGAGCGATTCGCGCACCGGTCCAATCAGGTTGGCTTTGGCAAGGTCAAGAAACGCCCGGTTGTTGCTTTGCAGGGCCTCGGCCGAAAGCGCCCTGAAGGTATCCGCCAGCTTTTGGCGCGCGTCTTCCAGGGCGGCTTGCAGCTCGCGATATTGCTGCTCGCGGTTTTGAATCCGCTCGTTCAGCACCGCCCGCTCGGGTTCCCACTCGGCTTTGGCGCGCTGGTAGGCCTGCTGCGCCGCGGGCCGTAACCAGACCCACACCAGCAGCATTCCCAGCGCTAATCCGGAAAGAAAACAAGCTACCGGCAAAATGTTCTGCACTCCGCTGAATTATCGCACGCGGCACGCGCATAGGTTCGCTGAGGCGGACTGGCCCTCTGCGTGCCTACACAATTGCGACCTTACGGAGACGAATTACCATGCATTTCCTTCGAGCTACAAATACCGCTGCCCTGGTTCTGCTTGTCGGGACTATAGTCCCGGCGTATGCACAGCACGAGCGGCAAGGCGAAAAACAGGCCCAGCCTGAAAAGCAGCAGAGTAAGCCGGAGCAAGCCGCGCGGCCATCCGCGCAACCGCAGAAGCAACCTAAGCCGCAGGCCCATCAGGCGCCCAAGCAGCAACCCAAGCAGCAGGTCGCCCATCAGGCGCCCAAGCAGCAACCCAAGCAGCAGGTTGCCCATCAGGCGCCCAAGCAGCAACCCAAGCAGCAGGTTGCCCATCAGGCTCCCAAGCAGCAACCCAAGCAGCAGGTTGCCCATCAGGCTCCCAAACAGCAACCCAAGCAGCAGGTTGCCCATCAGGCTCCCAAACAGCAACCCAAGCAGCAGGTTGCCCATCAGGCTCCCGCGCAGCGGGCCCAACAGACTCAGCCATCGCAAGGGCACCCTACGCGGCCGCAGGCAGTCGCGTGGCAAAAGCAGCAGGGATGGCTGAAACAGGGCGGCGGCTGGCAGGCGCATAGTTCATGGCAACAGAATGGCGATCGCAATTGGGCCACCGATCATCGCACCTGGGCGCAGCGTGGAGGCTATGGCGGTTACTACATTCCTCAGAACACCTACAATCTCAGTTTCGGAAGTCAACACTGGTTCCGGATGCAGAGCCAGCCCGTGATCTACATGGGATATCCGCGCTTCTCGTATGGCGGCTTTTGGTTCCTGCTGGTGGACCCCTGGCCAGGATCCTGGGCGGCAAATTGGTACGACACCGATGACGTTTACATCGACTATGCCGACGGATACTATCTCTGCAACCGCAGTTATCCGAGCTTCAGAATGGCGATCACGGTCCAACTGTAGCTGGCGCTACATACTGTTTCCCGCTACGGCGCAAGTGCCGGCGCCACGTAGGCGTAGAACATTACGATCACCCCGATAAGCGTAGCCAGAAAAATGCTGTGGCGCATCGTAAACCGGAACAGCATGGATTCGTCTTCGCGCCGCATGTGAGTAGCCGCCGAAGCCACCGCGATACTGGTCAGGCTGATCATCTTGCCCATCACGCCGCCGCTCGAATTGGAGGCCGCCATCAGCACGGGATTGATTCCCAGCCGGTTCGCCGTCACCACCTGCAGATTGCCGAAAAGCGCATTGGCCGAGGTATCGCTCCCGGTCAGAAAGACGCCCAGCCAGCCGAGCAGCGAGCTGAAGAACGGAAACATCGCGCCGGTGGCCGCGAAGGCCAGTCCCAGAGTCGCCGTAGCGCCGCAGTAATTCATCAGGTATGCCAGGCCCAGCACGGTGGCGAGGGTGACTTCGGCAAGAAACAATTGCCGGACGGTATGCGCGAATACGCGCGCGAGCTGGCGCGGCCGCATACCCACCCACACGGCCGAGACGATCGCCGCGAAAAGACAGGCCGTCCCAGAGGCTGAAAGCCAGTTGAAGTTGAACACGGCGGAATACGGCATCGGCTTGGCTACGGCGGGCGGCATGCGTTCGATGGCGTTATGCAGCCATGGCCATGGCAGCGTCAGGCTCGCGCTATTGAGATGCGCCTGCACGGGCTTGTAGCCCCAAAGCAACACGAAGATCACCAGCAGGCCGTACGGCCCCCACGCCGACACGAGCTCGCGTCCGGAATGGCGCGGCGGCACACGATGCGCGGCGCTGTGCCCTTCGAGCGAGAATCGGTCGCGCGGTTTCCATATCTTGAAGAGCATCACCAGCGATCCCATGGCCGCCAGCGATGCGAGTATGTCGGTCAATTGAGGGCCGACAAAATTGGAAATCAGGAACTGCGTTCCGCCGAAGGCGATCCCGCAAAGCGCGGCTGCCGGCAGCACGCCGCGCAGCGCTTTCCATCCGCCCATTACCACGATGAGGTAAGCGGGAACGATGAGTGAGACCGGCGCGCAGATTCGCCCCACGCCCGCACTCAGCCGATCGATGGGCAAGCCGGTGATCCCCGCCAGTGTCACGATGGGAATGCCAATGGAACCGAATGCCACCGGGGCGGTATTCGCCAACAGGCAGATGCCCGCGGCATAGAACGGCGAAAAGCCCAGCCCGGCGAGCATCGCGCCGGCCACCGCTACGGGCGTACCGAAACCCGCGGCGCCCTCGATAAACGCGCCGAAGGCGAAGGCGATCAGCAGCGCCTGCAGGCGCCGGTCTTCCGTAAGGCGCCCGACGGAGTCCTTCACGATTTCGAACTTGCCGCTCTCGAGCGTCACGCGATAGAGCAGAATCGCGGCGAAAACCACCCAGCCGATCGGAAACAATCCGAACGCCGCCCCGTAGAGGATCGCACCTGCTAGTTTCCCCACCGGCATACGGTACATCCCGGCAGCTACGATTACGGCCGCCAGCAGCGCAGCGAGTGACGCCATCCAAGCCGGCTTGCGCCTGATTCCCAGCAGGTACAACATCACCAAAATCGGTAGCGCCGCAATCAGCGCGGATAACGCGAGGCTGCCGTTTAGGGGCGTGTAATTCTGTTGCCACATGGGTCACCTCTCGATTTGCAGGCGAATGGTGTGATGCGCTGCATCGGAGCCCTGCCCTGGAATCGCGAACGTCAGGAAGTGATGGTCAGGGGAGAGCTGCGCGCCCGCCGCCGCGGCCACACGCGCGGCGCCGAAAAGATTGATGCGCTCCGCCGTGCCCGGCCTGCCGGAGAGTTCCAGGCGCAACTGAAGCGGGCTATCCCAGTCCTCGGAAACCAGCTTCACTGCCGAACTGCGCTCTCCCAAGTGGGGCGGCGGCACGGCTAACGAATATCCGAACGAATGACGATAATGCAACGTCAAAGTGTTGTCTCCCTGGGCCGCCGTCACGGCGCAGCGGGCATGCCAGTCGGGGCCGCTCTCCTGGCGCGCGCAGTCGGCGGCTGAGCCGTTGTATTCAGCGCCGGCCAGCTCGGTCACCGGTGGAAAGCCAGGCGCGAAGACAAGCTGGAACGCTGCCCTGCCATGATTCCGTATACGCAGGACGGCTTGGCGATCGTCGCGCTGGAATGCGAAATCGACCCTGGTATCCGCCAGCGGCACATTGCGAATTTCGAAGTGAACCCAATCCGCGGGCAGGTGGGGCGCCAGCGAAATGCGCCGTTCCAAAGCCTCCACCTGGAGTCCGAACAACCCGCGCAGTAGCGGCGAGACTATCATGGCGGCCGACCAGGTCTGGTGCGAAGACGCGGTCGAAAGCGGCGAATAAACGTCCCCTGAAAGCACTTCGGTGGTGTTGCCGCCCGCGCCGTCGAGCGCCAGCCAGGAGTTCCGTTTCAGGTTGGCGTAGCCCGCGCCCGCGGCATGATAGCGATACTCACCCACCGACGCCCAGCCCGTAAACAAAGGCCACACCGACCCGAAATGATATCCAGCCGGATTGTAGAGCGGGCTGCGCGCGGAAATGATGCGCATGCCCCAATCGGTCGAATGTGAGTCATCCGCGAGTTGCCGTATCATTTCGCGTGAGCGCTCTTCGTCCGCCAGTCCGAACCACATCGGCACGGTAGCCAGCACGCTCGGCTGATCGACCGGCCGGCCGTCGCGCCCTAACGCGAAGGCCCATGATCTTGAGGCAGGCAGCCAAAACAATTGATTGAGAGATTGTTTTTTGGCTTGAAATTCCTGCTCAAGGCTCGCGGCCGGGGTATTGTCACCGCTGCGGCGGTCGAGCCAGGCCATCGACCGCACTGCTTCCAGGTAGAGCCCAGCCTGGTAGAACTCCGTGCGCACCGGCAGCAACGGACCGCCTTCCACCCAACCATGGCCCACCCCCTCGTTGCGCGGAAAACCATCCGTATCGAATGTCGAGCGCATGAAGCTCATGGCCTTGTCGAGCCGCTCG
>Ga0302325_10002227_pt1 | contig 47450 bp, 35 predicted proteins | sample Palsa_T0_2_FD_201948 | JGI IMG/M metagenome (GOLD analysis project Ga0302325, IMG submission 201948) | Peat permafrost microbial communities from Stordalen Mire near Abisko, Sweden - Palsa_T0_2 | ecosystem: Environmental > Terrestrial > Soil > Palsa > Peat permafrost | place: Sweden: Abisko...
GGGTTGTGGGTTGCAAAACGCCATCAGCCCGGATGTGCAATGCGAATTGGATGATCAGGTTTTACTCTTACACTTTCGGATCTTTTGCTCCGATTCAATTGGCGCATGTCTCACTAAAAGTGCCATTGCCATTGCTCAAAAATGTGCAATATGCGGAATGCTGTGAGAAGAGGAAATCTGTTCCATTCATTCGATCGATAGCTTGCGAGGTCTTCTGACTCAATGAGGGTTGCGCCTTTGGGGATATCGAGAGTGACGCCCGATTTCAGGAATAAGGATCCAGTTAGATAAAGACCGGGTTTCAATGTTACAGTGCTCTTTACAGCGGCAGCGGCATCGATGGCTTTCTGGAGCGATACAGTTTCGGTCGTTGTACCATTCCCTTGAGCCCCATAATCGTTAGCGAGAAATAGTCTTCACTCAGCATGAGCAGCGCCAACGAATAAGATGCATGCTGCAACGCTGGTTATTGACCGGACAATTTGATTTATTTTCATATCCACAATGTGGTCGGCGTTTGCATGCGGATTCATCCTTTTCAACGTTAGATGGTTGGTTCATACTGGATGTTCTGTGCCCGGCTCATGCCGCAAAAACCTCACCATTATTATGAGAGCACGTCCTGTAACGTCGTCTTGTCCGGTGTCAGATCGGCCGCAAATCGCTTCAGCCGCAGATTGTTCTCCTACAACTATGCCATCTGGTCCACCCGGTCTACTTCGAGATCAGTGTACTTCACCTTCCATCGATTCGCTGATCTCTGCGAGCGGGATCGCAGTCAAGGTATGATGTATCGGTCTTGAAACTGTTTGGGTTTGAGAGCGCTCGTATTTGGTACTATGTTTTGGCCCGATCAACAGAGGTGATTCATGTATCTGAGGCAGCGAATGGACCCAGTGGCGGCAGCGCTGGGCATCGCACTTCTCGCTTGCTGCGGCTGGTGTTCAGCGCAGCAGCCGACTGCACCGCATTCCTCGACGCAGCCAGGACCGAATGGCTTTCTCAATACTCCTGGCCAGAACATGAGTGGGATGCATATCTACTTATGGGCCGGACTCAAATCGCACCTTGAGGGACAGCACGATTATCCGCAATGGCTCGCTGACTGGAGCAAGCTGCTCACCGCGCACGGGGCAGTAGTGGACGGCGCGTTCCATCCGCCGAGCGCTCGCGATCTGGAGCACACGGATGTGCTGGTGATTTACAAGGGCGACGCGGCGTTTCTTGGAGGCGATTCGAAGACCGTCATAGAGGATTTTGCAAAACGCGGAGGCGGCATTGTGAGCCTGCACGACTCGTTGTGCGGCCCTGATCCGGCCTATTTCTCGACGCTGGTTGGTGGAGCGAAACATCATGGAGATGTCAATTACACGCTGGATTCTCCAGTGCCCTACACGATCGTGGATAAAGCCGACCCGATCATGCAGGGCATGACTGACATTACGCTTTGGGATGAGGCTTTCTTCACGATGACGTGGGCGCACAATCCCAAGATACATGTGCTCGCGACCAGCGTGACTGCGGGCACTCCGAGCGCTGGGACTCACAAGGGAGAAGTGGCGCCGCAGATCTGGACCTATGAACATACTCTGCCCGGCGGCCAGCCGGCACGCGCGTTCGTATGGATGCAGGGCCACATCTATGCCAATTTTAGCAACTACCAGGTGCAGCAGATGCTGCTCCGTGGCATTGCGTGGGCGGGCAAACATCCGGTGAATGAGTTGGTCGATTACAAGGCTCCGGGGGCGACCAAGCCAACGGCGCCACCAACGCCTTAGGTTGAAGCATGGGGCTTGCACAAGTGTACGCGTTGGCTTGCTCGACTGCAGATCTATTTCGCCGTCCATCCGCCGTCGATCAGGATGTCGGTTCCGGTGATGAAGCTGGAGAGGTCCGAGCAGAGATAGCAGGCTAACGCGCCAATCTCTTTCACCTCGCCCCAGCGGCCGATAGGAAGGCTTGCGAGAAAGTTCGCGTTGGCCTCGGGATTGTTGATGACGGCTGCGTTCATATCCGTGCTGAAGGGGCCGGGGCTGATGGCATTCACGGTGATCGAGTCGCCCGCCAGCTCCAGGGCGAGCGCGCGCGTCAGGCCCAGAAGCGCAGCCTTCGCGGACGAGTAAGCGGTGCGTCCAGGCAGCGAGACATGGCTCATGATCGAGCCCAGGTTGATAATGCGGCCGTAGCCGGTGCCGGCCATGCCGGGAACAAAAGCCCGCGACATCAGGAAGGTCGAGATCAGGCTCGAATCCAATACACTGCGGAACTCGTCCAGAGAGAAATCGACCAGATTCTTCCGAATGTTCATGCCTGCGTTATTGATCAGGATCTGCGGATGTTCGAAGCGGTCCTGAATCTGCTTTGTGATAGCGGCGACGTCGTCTTCGCGCGTGACGTCCGCGGTAAAGATTTCTGCTACACCGCCTTTGGCGATCAGGGCGGCACGCACCGCTGCCAGCCTGTTCACATCGCGAGCGACGAGCGCGATCTGTGCACCTGCCTCGGACAGAGCTGTGGCCATCGCTTCGCCCAGGCCGCGGCTCGCGCCGGTGATGACTGCCGTTTTGCCTGTGAGATCAATCTTCATCGTTTCCTCCGGTATTCGACGCAAGTTCGTCGATTGGGTTTATGAAGCGTATCTAAAGTGAACCCGCTTCGATGTCAGTCGCTGTTTGAAGCTTGTTGAAGGCGACGATGGGGTTGCTTGCTTGGGGCCTTGGATCGAGAAAGAGCCAGCACAGCGCTGAAATGACGGACGCGCCAACCATCAGGTATATCAGCGGACTCCATCGGCCGCCCGTACGCTGCAAAATGATGCCGCCAACGACGGGCGCAACGAAGCCGGCGAGATTGCCCAGCATGTTCATCGTTGCAGCGACGGTCGCAGTGTAAGAGCCGCCGATATCCACGCAGGCGTTCCATGAGATGGGCATGGTCAGATCACTGCAGAAGCTGGCCATCGCCATGCAGACCATCGCTGGAAGAACAGCTTGGACGTGCATGGAGGTAAAGAGCAAAACCGCCGCGCCCAGAAATCCGAAGAAAGCAATCCGGCGGCGAGGAATGCGGATGGGGAGAAGTCCGCTCAACAGCGACCCGAAGCCGCCAAACAGCAGTGGCAACACGGAGAGGGTGGCGGCGTGAGCGGGCGTTTCACTGCGAGCTTCGCGGAGATAGGTGGGCAGCCAGGTGACGTAGAAATACCAGACAAACGAAAAGCAGAAGTACTGCAGCACCAGAATTGCGACCTGCGGCGTGAGCAAAACGGAGAGCCAATTATGCCGTGGGCCGCGATGCACCTGCAGATTGCGTTGGCTCTCGATCAGTTCCAACTCGGCGGCGTTGACGGCAGGGTGTTCGGCGGGATCATTTCTGAACCATGCGGAGAAGATCCCGCACCACAGTACGCCGAGCAGGGCAAACGCGACGAATGCCCAGCGCCAGCCGAAGAGCGAGACGATGGCAAGGACGATGGGCGGCGTCGCCGCGCCGCCCCAGCGCGTACAAGCCCACATCAACGACTGCGCGGTGACTCGCTCGCGCGCAGGGAGCCACACGCTCAGCATCTTGGTCAGGTTTGGGAAGCAGCCAGCCTCGCCGGCACCAAACACAAAGCGAATCGCGTACATGGAAACGAGGTTCCAGGCGGCGCCGGTGAGGGCGGTAAAGAAGGACCATGCGAGGACGATTTGAATGAGCACGCGCCGAACGCCTAGGCGATCTCCCAGCAGGCCCATAGGCAGTTCGAAGATTGCATAGGATAGCCCGAAAGCGCCGAAGACGAGACCCATGTCGGATTTGTTGAAGTGCAGATCGTGGGAGATTGGACCTGCCGCCTGGGAGATGGCGACACGTTGAATATAGGAAAGGATGGCCAGTCCGATGCCCAACGCAACGACGCGGTATCGAGCTCTACTAGCCTGCATCAATCCACCACTCACTGACCGCGCTTGAGCGCCTCTTAGTTTGATAGAGCGAAGCTGAGGAGCACGTTGCCGGCTCCGATTGCGATGTATTGTTTGCCGTCCACAGAGTAGCTCATCGGGGCAGATGCAGTGTTGCCGCCAGCCTGGAAGTGCCACCGAGGTTTCCCAGTGTCAGACCACGATCTCCTTTACCGTCTCCGCCATGACAGTCCTGGCATGTCTGCTCATAGAGAAGCTTACCGGCGGGTACGGCTGCAGGATTGGAGGCAAATGGATTATGCATCGCATCGGGCAGGTCAGGTGCCTTCGCTTCAAGGGATATGCCGAATGGGCCGATGCACAAGACTATTACCGCCAAACTGTCGCGGGCCACGCGGTTGATCACCATTCTGTCCCACGTCTGCGTTCCACTGCCCATCTTCTTCACAGCGACATTCCTTCAGGCCGGCAAGAGTCAGGCACTCGAATTCAAAACTTTGCAGGTCATGGTGACAGATCAATGTATACAATATCTTGGCGTCGGATTGTCTATTCAGTTATGACTTTGAATCATCTCGCCCGGTGCATTTCTCGCAGAGCCGTGGAGGATTTTGGATGCGCCGTAGTCCCGTAGCAGCAGCTCTGGCCAGCGGCTTTCTTCTTCTTGTGATCGCAGCGGTGGGTCAGGAGGTGCAACCCGCCAGCGGGACCCAAGCAGGAGCCAGTCAAACACCAGAACAGAGAGCTGCTGCGACCCGGGCGTTTCTCGGTCTTGGACGCGCGCCGGACAAGGTGGCTGCGGCGCGCGCAGCGCCCATCTATCAGCAGAACTGCTCCTTCTGCCATGGTCCGCAGGCACGCGGCGCCACGGGTCCAGGCCTCGTCACTTCAGACATTGTCCTTGGAGACGATCGCGGGGAACACCTCGCGCCCTTTCTGAAAGCGGGACGGCCTGAAAAAGGTATGCCGGCCTTTTCGCGGCTCTCGGATGGGGAGCTTGCTGACCTTGCAGAGTTCCTGCACCAGCAAGTCGAAGACGTTGCCAATCGGGGAACGTACCAGCTCCACAGTGTTGTGGTGGGCGATGTGGCCGAGGGACAGGCGTATGTCGCGGCTAACTGTAGTTCCTGCCACGCGGCTGACAGCTTCTCTCACATCGCGTCGCGGTTTCGCTCGCCTGATCAACTCCAACGCGGCTGGATCTGGCCGGCTCGCCCTGCCGATAACTCGCTGGCGATCACTGCGACCGTCCATACCGCAGATGGCCACTCGATCTCCGGGCGCGTCATACAGGTCAGCGATTTCCGAGTCACTTTGGTGGACGACGGCGGGCAGACACATGCGATTTTGCGCGAACCGGGAGTCGATCTCAGGATGAAGGACCCTCTTGCGCCCCACCAGGCGCTGATCATGACTCTCGGGAACGATGATATGCACAACGTTACCGCGTACCTGGAGACGCTCAAATGAAGCCGATGTCTCTGCTCCACGTGGCGATCCTGGCGCTCGGTCTGCCTTTCCTTACCCATCTCCAGGCGCACGCCGGTCCTGCGGTTTTGCTCGATCCAAAGACGCTGGGACTGCCTCCTGTTTCCAGTTGGCCAACCTTCAACGGAGACTACTCTGGCCAGCGTTACAGTACGCTGAGCCAGATCACGGCGGAGAACGTCAGCAAGATCACCCAGCAATGGGTCTACAAGATCACCTCAGTCGGCGCGCAGCGCGGTGCGCCTGAGCCGGTGATCAAGTGCACGCCGCTGCTTGTGGATGGGGTGCTCTATATCACGATTCCCGATCACGTCTGGGCACTGGACGCCCATACCGGCAAGGATATCTGGCACTACGACTGGATCGACCATGGCGGCCATCTCGTAGGCCAGCGCGGGGTCGGAATCTGGAAGACTTCCATCTACTTCCTCACTCCCGATAACTGGCTGGTGGCTCTCGACGCAACTACCGGCAAAGAACTCTGGCGTAAAAAGTTCGCAGACGCCCGCAAGCAGTACTTCTCGACCTCGGCTCCGCTGGTGGTGAAGAATCATGTGATCGTTGGCGTGGGTGGCGACGCGATGGACATGCCCGGATTTCTCGACTCTTTCGATCCTGCCACGGGCGCACTGCAGTGGACGTGGTGGTCTACCCCGCGCGCCGGCGACCCCGCGCTCAAGACCTGGCCAAACCTGGCAGCGTCTGAGCACGGAGGAGGCATGACCTGGATGCCAGGTACCTACGATCCGGAGCTCAACCTGCTCTATTGGCCCACGGGAAACACCAATCCAGTCTTCGCGGGGCAAGGACGCCCTGGGGCGAACCTCTGGACAGAAGCAATCGTGGCGCTGAATGCCGATACGGGAAAGCTTCAGTGGTACTTCCAGGTTTCTCCGCACGACACGCATGACTTCGATAACACCACTGCGCCGATCCTCTTCGATAAGATCATCGATGGAAAGCCGCGCAAGCTGGTAGCCCAGGCATCCCGCAGCGGCTTCTTTGTGACGCTCGACCGAGTTACCGGCAAATATCTCGTCGTCAAGCCTTTCGTCCCGCTGGACTATTCTTCTGGCTTATCCGCGAATGGTGAGCCAATTCCGATACCCGACAAGGATCCCTCCGTCGGCGGATCGATCAACATCGTAAACGCCACGAACTGGCAGGCGCCGGCTTATAACCCGAAAACGGGCCTCTTCTACGTGAATTCGGTAGAGGGCAAGGCGATCTACTATCTCATCGACACGAGCGACCATCCTGCTGGCTACGGTGGTACGGGTGCAGGGATCGGTCTTTCGAAACGTGTGCTTAAGGCTATCGACCCGCTGACCGGCGAGCCGGTATGGCAGCATGAGTATCCCAATATCAACAACGCGCCGGCCACGCTGGGCGCAAGCATTCTCACCACGGCCGGTAATTTGCTCATTTCCGGCGACGATCAGAAGAGCGTCATTATCTTCAGTGCAGACACGGGTCAGATACTCTGGCACCACGCTCTAACTGCCAATGAGTCAGACGGACCTATTACTTACATGCTGGGGAGAAAGCAATGGCTGTTGTTTGCTGCCGGCGATAGTCTCTATGCTTATAGTTTGCCCTGACAGGGTCGGCCGACAGACACGGCGTCTAACGCGGTTATAGCCGCGTGCGACTCTGTGAAGTCGTTAAGGGCAAATGGGCTTATCTGCTGATGACTCTCTCTTGAGTCTTTGTATCAACGCCATTGGCGGTCATGCCCGCGCGGAGACGGCCTTCGAGTGTCTTCATTCGCTCCCACGAGCGCCGCATTCCAACTGCCCGCCGCAACTCATCCGCATCCGCGCAACCGAAGGTCGCAACGGCCATAGCCATGCGGAGCACTGCTCTTGGAAGAGCGGAACGCCGAGCTTGCCAACGCCGAGATAGCTGGAAGACCGTCTGTATGGGACTTCCAGGATGAGGTGCGGCGTTGGCTTCTTCATGGGAGATAGCCTCTCCGATCCGGAAGACCTGCTCATCCCATTTTTCTCAGCCGCGATTACTGACGATAAGTCGACTCTAGGAAACTGATCGCAAAGATGCGTCGAATGGACCCTGTCAGCGTCTCCGATCACGCATCGTGCACAGACGCCCCTGCGGTCCTTGAGTTAGCCGAGCCATTTGGGGTTGGCGATTGTGCCGTCGTAGTGGTTGCTGATCTTGAAGAGTTCGAATTTGCCGGTGGCGGCGGCTTCTTTGGTTCGCGCTAAGAGGCTGGCTACCTCGGTTTCGTTCATGGGTTTGAAGGTTTTTACGGCTTCGAAGGCTTGGTCGAGGATTTCTGGCTTGTCTATGCCGGTGATGACTACGGAGACGGGCAGATTGAAGGAGTAGTGGAAGGCCTCGATGGGTTTTAGGGTGTTGCTTTTGAGGATGTAGGGGTCGCCGAAGGTTTTCATGGCGAGGACTCCGATGCCCTGCTGGAGGCAGAGGGGCATGACCTGGTGCGTAAAGGAACGGAAGTGGGCATCCATAACGTTGATGGGCATCTGCACGGTGTCGAAGTGGAAGTTGTGCTGTTGGGCGATCTCCAGCATTCGCAGGTGGACGACGGGATCTTTGTGGCCGGTGAAGCCGATGTAGCGGATCTTGCCGGCCTGCCGGGCGGCGATGGCGGCTTCGATGGCTCCGCCATCGGCGAAGATACGGTCGGGGTCGTCCATGCGGATGACTTCGTGGAACTGGACCAGGTCGATGGTGTCGGTCTGCAGGCGGCCTAGGGACTGCTCGAGCTGCTTGTTGTAAGTCTCTTTGTCGCGGCCGTCCATTTTGGTCATGAGGAAGACCTTATCGCGGTAGCCGTTGCGAAGGGCCTGGCCCATGCGGACTTCGCTGAGGCCGTCGTTGTAGTCCCAGCAGTTATCGAGGAAGGTGATGCCGCGGTCGATGCCGCTGTGGAGCAAACGGATGCTCTCGGCGGGATCGTCCTGCTTGCCGAGGTGGTAGCCACCCATGCCGATAACGGAGACGCGCTCGCCAGTTTTTCCCAGCTCGCGGTATTGCATCTCGGGGGATTCGGGGCGGGTGACGGCTTTGGTCTGACCGGCCTGGGCAACAGCGCTGGATGTGGCGGCTGCTCCGATGCCTGCGGCTACTGCGGATTTAAGGAAGCTTCTACGCTCCATTGCCCGTTCCTCCTCTAGGAGAGATGTGGGAGTCGATGGCGCCTATTCTCGCGCCTGTTCTTGAGATGCGGGTGAATCGGGTTTGGTGGCGCTGGAGCGGGTGCGGTTGATGAGGGTGGCGATGTAGGCGGCTCCGAAGCCGTTGTCGATGTTGACGACGCTGACGTTGGGGGAACAGGAGTTCAACATGCCGAGGAGGGCGGCGAGTCCGCCGAAAGAGGCGCCGTAGCCGACGCTGGTGGGCACGGCGATAACCGGAGCGGCGACGAGGCCACCGACGACCGAGGGAAGGGCGCCCTCCATGCCGGCGCAGACGATGAGGACGGTGGCCTGCTGGATGCGGGTGCGCTGGGCGAGCAGGCGATGGAGGCCGGCGACGCCGACGTCGGCGATGAGCTCGACGTTGTTGCCCATGAGCTCGGCGGTGATGCACGCTTCTTCGGCGACGGGGAGGTCGCTGGTGCCGGCGCAGACTACGGCGATGAGGCCGGGTTGCGATTGGGTAAAGCTTTGGTGGAGGGCGATGCAGCGGCTGAGCTGGTGGTAGATGGCGCGCGGCTCGACTTCGAGTACGGCTTCGAATTGCTCGGGGGTGCTGCGGGTGGCTAGGACGTTGACGCCGGAGGCGGCCATGCCGGCGAAGATGCCGGCGATCTGGGCGGCGGTTTTGCCGGCGGCGTAGATGACCTCGGGCATGCCGGTGCGGAGGGAGCGGTGGTGGTCGATTTTCGCGTAGCCGAGGTCTTCAAAGGGAAGATCTTTGAGGCGATTGCAAGCGTCTTCAGGCAGGATTTCGCCGGATTGGACCGCTTGCATGAGTTGGCGGAGGGATTCGGGGGTCACGGGCGGGATTCCTGAAGACGGACTTGCCGGACAGGGGTTTGCTTGAGCTGATAGGCGACGATGGCTGCCCGCATCACCTGCTTGAGCGGGATGGAGTGGCGTTCCGCGATGAGGCGGCAGTCTTCGTATTCAGGGGCGGCGTTGACGATTTCGCCGGCTAGGGTGCCGAGTTTGACGCGGATTTCGCCCCACTCGGTTTCGACGGGAATGAGGGTGCGGGCGAGGATGAACTTTTCTTCTTCGTGGTAGCGGAGGCCGAGGGTGGTGCTTTCGGTGAAGACGAGCTTTCGCAGTTCCGGTGCGCGCGAGGGGGTGCAGAGGACGGTCAGCTGGGTGCCGATGCGGCCTTTTTTCATCTGCACCTGGGTGCGGTAGACGTCGGAGGCGCCGGCGGCGAGAAGGCGGTCGGCGAGATACGCGAGGAGCTCGGGGGTGGCGTCGTCGATGGTGGTTTCTATGATGCCGATTTTCTCTTTTGCCTGCGTGGATTCGGGATGCTGGTGGGTGGCGGAGGTGGATTCGCCTAAGACGGACTCGCCGAGGATGAGGCGCAGGACGTTGGGCTGGCCGGGCAGGTCGCGGGTGCCGGCTCCGTAGCCGGTGGAGAGCATGCGCATGGCGGGGAAGTTGGTTGAGGTGACGTTGACGGCGCGCAGAAGGGCGGCGCCGGTGGGGGTGACCAGCTCTTTCTGGATGCCGGACGAGTAGATGGGCAGGTCGCGGAGGAGTTCGAGCGTGGCGGGGGCGGGAACGGGAAATTTGCCGTGGGCGCAGTGGACGTGGCCGCCGCCGACGTTGAGCGGGGAGCAGTACCATTGCTCGATTTGGCGCTCGGTCTGGAGCCAGTGGCAGCCGGCAGCGGTGGCTACGATATCTGCAATGGCGTCTACGGCGCCCACTTCATGAAAGTGGATGGTCTCGACAGGCACGTTGTGGATTTTGGCTTCGGCCTGGCCGAGCAGTTCGAAGGCTGTCAGGGCGATGCCCTGGACTGGTGTGGCCAACGCGGAACTGGTGATTAACTGCCGGATTACGGAGAGGGATCGACCATGAACGTCAGGATGGTCGTGGGAATGGCCGTGCTCATGATTGTCGCTGTGCGGATGATCGTGACTGTGATCGTGGTCATGATTGCGATCGTGGCTATGGCCGTGTTCGTGGTCGTGGTGGAGGGCTTCGGCTGGCTGGCCTTCAGCGGTCAGGACGTCGATTTTTGCCGAGTCAACGCTGCTGCGGTTTACGCGGTGCATTTCGAGATGAACGCCGAGGTTGAGCGTATCGACGGCATCCTGAAGGACGGAGATGGGAACGCCAGCATCGACGAGCGCGGCGAGGAACATGTCTCCGCTGATACCGGAGAAGCAGTCGAGATAGGCGATCTTCATCGCGTAGGCTCCGATGCGGTGGGAGTGGGCTCGTGGTTGTTCCAGCCGATGGTGGAGGCGGGCAGGAGGGTGTTCATGGAGCCGCTGCGAAACCCTTCGAGATCGAGCGTGACGAACTTGTAGCCGAGGCGTTTGAAGGTGGCGCTGATCTGGTCATAGATAGTGAGGGAAAAGATCTGTTCCATCTCTGCTCGGGCAATTTCAATGCGGGCGATTTCATTGTGATGACGGACGCGGAACTGGCGCAGGCCGAGTGATGCGAGGAACGCTTCGCCCTGTTCGATGCGGTCGAGGGTGTCGCGGGTGACAGGAAGTCCGTAGGCGATACGCGACGAGAGACAGGCGGCTGCGGGGCGGTCCCAGACGGAGAGACCTGCCCGGTGCGCGAGATCGCGGATTTCAGCCTTGGTGAGGCCGGCTTCGGCTAGAGGCGCGAGGACATTATGCTGCGCAGCGGCTTTCTGGCCGGGGCGGAAATCGCCGATGTCGTCCAGATTCATTCCGTAGGCGAGGTTCATGCCATAGGCGGCGGAGTCGTGGAGGGTGGATATTACGCGGAAGAGCTCGTCTTTGCAGTGGAAGCAGCGGTCGCCGCTGTTGCGGACGTAGTTCGGATCGGCTAGCTCACTGGTTTGAACGATGCGGAGCGGGATGGAGTGCGTGGTGGCGAAGTCGATGGCGGATTTGAGATCGGCGCGGGCCAGGCTGGGCGAGTCGGCAATGACGGCGAGCATCTCATCGCCGAGGGCCTGGTGCGCGGCGTAGGCGAGGTACGCGGAATCTGTGCCGCCGGAGTAGGCGACCATGAGGCGACCGAGGCTACGCAGGCGGTTGTCGAGCGTCCGGCGCTTTTGCTCCAGATATTGTTCTGGCTTCTTCTCCGTATTGGCCGGAGGATTTGTTGTCATCACAACCTCTCGCTTGAATTCATGGTAACTCGCTAGGCATATGGGCTATGGTTAGGATGAAATTCGCGTCGAATAGCTGCCCCCTGACGATTTTTTGTTTTGACGGGATAGTGCGGGATTCTGTTTCGGCGGCTTGAGGTTAGCGCCAATTGCCTTCTCTTCAGGGAAGACAGCATTCAGCTCATTTCCCGGAGGCATTGGCATCCTGACTGGTCGTTAGCGTCTGCGCCTTCGCCAGCATCGCATCAAGCACCGCGCGCGGGTAAAGCTTGCCGCTGAGCACAAGCGCGTGAATCGAGCGCGTGTTATTGATGTCGGCGAGCGGGTCCTTGTTGAGTAAAACAAGATCAGCAGTCTTTCCAACCTCAATGGTTCCGCGGCGGTCAAGTTGCCCCATAAACTCAGCGGCATTTCGAGTGGCGGCCTGGAGAGCGGCAAGCGGAGATAATCCGGCATCGACCAGCAGCGCGAGCTCCTCATGGATGCCGAAGCCGGGGAAGCATTGCGGATTCATGGCGTCAGTGCCAGCCAGGATGGGGACGCCCGCCCGATACATGATCCCGACAAGCCTCACGGATTCGTCAAATTGAAGCCTGTTCAATTTGACAATTGCGGCCCGAGGCTCGGGAGGAACGTTCTTGTAATAACCGGCATCCCATCTCGCTCGCACTTCTCTGCTCAAATATTTCAATCTTGGGTCATTCGCGAGCAGCGGATCGTCGATCTGCGCTCGCAGCAAAGTGAGGGTGGGACATTGCCAGGTTCTATTTTTCACGAACAGCGCAAACAAGGACTGCGCGGTGGCTTCGTCAAAGGAGTCAACGACGCGCATGTTAAGGCGAATGATGCTTTTCCCAGAGTCTATTTTTTGCGCCATTGTCGCGCCCGGTGCCCGGAACAGCGCTTCTTGCCGCTGCATCTCGGAATCGATTGACTTTTCTTCTTTTGAGCAGGCGTCGGCCACGCGTGTCAGATGCTCAATACTTTTCTGGCCAGCCTCGGATGCTTCTGCCGCGGTCACCGATTCCGGAACATGTCCTTCGAATGGAATACCACACTTGGTAGCCTCGTCAGCGATCGCAAAATAGGCGTTGCGGGATAACCTGCTATAGACCTTTATGAAGTCCGCGCCACGCTCCCTCTGTTGTTCCACTACTTCGCGCCCTTGAGATTCATCTTTGACAATAATGGATTCGGGCCAGGTGGGATTTGGACCATCGATGATCGGACTGCCGAGGTAGATGGTCGGCGATGGATCTTCGTTAGAAGCCTGCGTAGCGCGCCACGCATGTGCGTCAGGCGGACCTGACATGTCTCGAACGCCGACAACTCCGTTAGCCAGAAAGAGAAGGTGGCTCCAGGGAGCGCGGGCGTCTGACGCGCCGTGGACATGCATATCCCACAAGCCAGGGATGAGGTACTTGCCTGTGCCGTCAATGACTACGGCTTTTCTTGGGACGTGTGTCCGCCTCGATGGACCAACTGCAACGATGCGATCGCCATCTACGATCACCGTCATGTTAGGTTCGGGGCCACGGCCAGTGGCGTCAATAACTACCACGCGTTTGATCGCCAGCGGTTGAGACCAGGAGCGGGCGCCGGATAGAGTGAAAAGGAGTATCAGGGGAAGGCTGAGTCGTAAAGGACATCCGTGCACAGGCCGCACCTCCATTTTCCGGGCAACAGTCTTCGAGGAATTTAGATCTCATCCTCACCGGTCAGTATAGATATCAGACTTGCGCGCAGAACCGGCATTGTTCAAAAGCGTGAAAAATCTGGGTATTATTGCACCATCGAGGGACGCGAGACTATAGCTGAGGTTCGATTACGGGCAGCTTTCCGTCGACGAGATCAGTCAGAGTTGCTCATTGAGGTCCGATCATCCCGATAAAGGGGCAGAGATATCTGCCGAATGAGAATGCTTCCGGGTGGACCGCCTTCTTGTCCGAGTGCCACCAGAGGTTGGGTAGGCAACCTATATCGCCATCTGGTAGTCTAACAACGAGCTAGGGCTTGGCGGATTTCCAAAGGCATAATTGGAAAGCGTGTCTCAAACTCGGAGTTCGAAACCTAAGGGGTTGCTCTCCTTTTATGGTGTCCTCTGCGTCTACCTCGCGTTCATGGTTTTTGCGTGGGGCACGAATTATAAGCTGTCGCTATACAGGGCGGAACGTCAAGCTTCCCCAGCTAAAGTGTGCACCCTCGGCAGCGACGCTGCAAAGAACGCTTTAGAGCATGCTGCGGAGGGCCATACTTTAGCTCAGGCACCTCTCAGTATGGAGATTCTCTTCTCTCTTCCCCAAGGAACCGAAGATTACTCCTTATATTGGCTGAGCAATGAGGCAGTTAGCGACCTGTCACCACTCAGTGGAGCCCCGACTCTCTATCTTCGACCACCACCAGACGAAGGACTCTCTCTCGATTAGCCGCTGAAGGTAAGACCCTTCTGCGGAATGAATTAGATATCCGTTCGAAGGAAGGGTCCCTGATGCGCACCAAGCGTCTCCTCCTGATTGCAGCCGGTGTTTTGGCTGCAATCTTGCTATCGTTCCACTTTTTGCATGCCCATCATAGGGCGGAAGCTGCCACGGATGCCCCAGCAGTGCCTCCGGCCGTCTCGGTCGCGACTGCCCACCCTGGCTTTATCGCGAATCAGTTGACCGTCGCCGGAGTGTTCCAGGCATTTCAGGAAATCGACGTCCACGGAAAGGTCTCAGGCTACATTCGGCACATCTATGTGGACATTGGCGACCGTGTACATCAGGGGCAGACACTCGCGGTACTCGAGGTCCCGGAATTGCAGGCGGAAGTCGCTGGAGCGCAGGCGGGAGTGACCCAGACCGAGCAAAACATACTGCGGCTCCAGAATTTAGTTGCTCAGGAACAAGCCACCTACGCCGCAGTTCATGCCAATTACACGCGTTTGAAGCAGGCATCCGACGAACAGCCGGGCTTGGTTGCAGCGCAGGAGCTTGAAGATGCTCTGGCGAAAGATCGATCAGCGGCCTCACAAGTAGACGCGGCCAAATCGGCTGTAGCCGCCGCGCATGGGCAGTTGGGCGTTTCGCGAGCCGAGAACCTCAGGGTAACCAGCATGGAGCAATACGCAACCATCACGGCTCCTTATAACGGCGTCGTCACCATGCGGTATGCCGATACCGGTTCGCTCATTCCGGCAGGAACCGCGGAGGGGTTGAATCAGGCCGTGGTCAAGCTCGCTCAGAGCGATGTCCTCCGTCTGCGCATGCCAGTTCCTGAGCGGGATGTGCCACTCGTGCATGTCGGCTCGCAAGTCACGGTTCATGTGCAGGCGACGGGGCAGCAGTTCCCGGGAACGGTATTGCGTTACACGCGGGACGTTTCCAACTCGACCAGAACAATGCTGACTGAAGTAGACGTGAAAAATCCAGATCTAACCCTCACCCCGGGGATGTATGCGGATGTGACCTTTAATCTGGAGCAGAAAAATGATGCACTCATTATTCCCGCAAGTGCCATCATCCAGGGCGATCAACCTTCGGTGATGCTTGTCGATAGCAACAATCGAGTCCAGAAAAGACCCATTGTGCTGGGCATCAGCGGTTCAAACTCTCAGGAAGTTACCTCCGGGCTCCAGCCGGGAGACAGGATCATCATCGGTGGCCAGTCCGAGCTACAGCCCGGCCAGCAAGTCACGCCGCAGCCTGCGAAGAGCGATCTTGAGAACTATCAACCAACGAACCAGAAGGGTGGCCAATAACCATGTCCTTCTTTGCGATTCGTTACCCATTTTTTATCCTAATGGCCTGCATGATTGTCGTCGTAGTCGGTGTAGCGGCTATCACAAGCATGCCCGTCGATCTCTTTCCTCCCGTGAATATTCCTGTCGTGGTGGTAGCGACCTTTTATGCCGGTATGCCACCTCAGCAGATCGAATCTGACATCACCGACAGCGATGAGCGCTTCTTTACGCTGGGGAGCAATATCGACCACATTGAATCGCGCTCGATGTCCGGTGTCAGCCTCATCAAGATCTACTTTCAACCAGGTACTGATCCGACGGCGGCCGTGAGCGGCATTTCGAATTTGGCAATGGCAAACCTGCGCCGCCTGCCTCCCGGCACTCTGCCGCCTGTAGTACTCAGCTTCGACGCAGCAAATCTTCCGGTATGTCTGATTACGCTGAAGGGCGCTGGGATGAATCAGACGGAATTGAAAGATGTCGCACAGTTCAGCGTTCGAAACCAGGTGGCTAATGTTCCGGGCGCTTCAGTCCCTCAGCCCTACGGAGGAACGTATCGCCAGATCATGATCTACGTCGATCCATTGAAGCTACAGGCTTCGCAACTCGGTGTGATGGATGTCGTCCGTGCGGTAAATGATTCGAATCTCATCCTGCCCGCAGGAGACGTTCGAATTGGCCCTAAGGACTACAACATCTACGCCAATAGCCAAGTTCCAACGCCCGGCGCCGTGAACAGCATCCCGCTCAAGACAGTCGGTAACGCGTCCGTCCTTGTCGGAGACGTTGGACATGCAGTCGATAGCGGCCAACTCCAGACCAATATAGTCCGTGTCGACGGACAGCACTCTGTCTACATTCCGGTCCTCAAACAGGGTGGTGACTCTAACACCATCACCATCGTCAACGGCATCCGCAAGGCCACCGCCCACCTTCTCGATATCCCGCAACAGCTCAAAACTGCCGTGGTGTTCGATCAATCGGTCTTCGTTAAAACCGCCATCAAAAACGTCATCAGCGAGGGCTCAATCGGCCTTTGCCTGACCGGCATCATGATCCTTCTGTTTCTCGGCAACGTGCGTGCTACGGCTGCCGTCCTGCTGTCGATTCCGATCTCGTGCATCGCAACCTTCCTGATCCTGAAGGCCTTCGGTGACTCGATCAACACGATGGTGCTCGGTGGCATGGCGCTCGTGTTATCCCGCCTCATCGACAACTCGGTCGTGGTGCTCGAAAACATCTTCCGCCATTTCGAGATGGGCGAAGATCCGGTTAAGGCCTCGCAAGAGGGCGGCAAAGAGGTCCAACTCGCTGTGTTGGCGGCCACCTTCAGCACGGCCATTGTCTTCTTTCCCGTGGTCTTGCTCACCGGCGTTAGTAAGTATCTATTTACAGCTCTCGCGTTTGCAGTGGTTATCGCACTGTTTTGCTCTTACGTCGTCGCGATGACCGTTGTACCGCTCTTCTGCTCTCGTTTCATCAAGCATACCGGGCACGGCAATGAGCATGAATCCGCGCAGAAGGATGATCCGGTTCCTGAACATATGCACGGTGGTCACGGTCAAACAAATATCTTTGCCAAGACCGTCTATCGCTTCAATCAAGGCTTCGGCTGGCTTCAAGAGCATTACGACCAGGCGATCCACTACTGTCTGGGCAGGCCTGCGCTGGTCATTGCCGTGTTTTCCATCTTTGTCGTGCTCAGTTTTGCGCTGGCTCCGCTGCTTGGACGCGCCTATTTTCCCCGTACCGATCCTGGCCAGTTCGTCATCAGCGTCAAGGCTCCAACCGGCACACGCATCGAACTCACCGACCAATACATCGCTCGCGTCGAGCAGGATGTGCGTCAAGTCGTGGTACCGAAAGACCTCAATATGATCGTTTCGAACATCGGGGTCACACCCGATCTTTCGGCAATCTACACCTCCAACTCGGGAATGCATACCGCGTTTGTTCAGGTGAGCTTGAAGGAAGACCACAGTCTCAGCAGTTTTGCTTACATGCAGCGTGTGCGAACCAAGCTCGCTGCCGATCTTCCATCTGTCCAAACCTACTTCCAGTCCGGAGGCCTCGTCGATTCGATTGTCAATCAAGGACTTCCCGCACCTTTCGACATCCAGGTCAGCAGCAACGACATGGGCGGAGGATATGCCGTTGCCCAGCAGCTTGCGCAAAAGATGCGAGCGCTCCACGGTGTCAGCGATGTCCTCATCCCTCAAGATATCGACTACCCTGGTCTGGAGCTGAACATAGACCGCCAGCAGGCAAGCCTCGAAGGCCTTACTCCGAAGACCATCGTCGACAGCGTCATAACAGCCATGACTTCAAACGGCATGGTCGCGCCGAGTTACTGGATCGATCCGAAAACCGGCAATAATTACATGCTCACCGTGCAGTATCCGGAGACGCAGGTACAAACGCTGAATGACTTCAAGCAGATTCCATTGCGATCGACTGACGGCAAGACGACGACTCCCCTGGAAACAGTTGCGTCGATCCGATCGATCAACACGCCAACCGAAGTCGATCACTATCAGCTTCGGCGGGTCTTCGACGTCTACGTGATGCCGAAAGCGGAGGACCTTTCCACGATCGGTAAGGATGTAAACAAGATCGTCGCAGGGATGCATCCACCTCATGGAACGGTTCTGACGGTGCGAGGTACCGTTAACAACATGAACGAGTCCTTCAAGTCTTTTGCTATCGGCCTCATCATGTCGATCGTGCTCGTCTTCCTCATCCTTATGGCGCAGTTTGCATCCTTTGTCGATCCTTTCATTATTCTGCTCGCCATCCCGCCAGGCATCTCGGGCGTAATCCTCTTCCTGCTTCTTACTGGCACCACCATTAACATCATGAGCCTGATGGGCGTCCTGATGATGACAGGAATCGTCGTATCGGACAGTATCCTGATCGTCGAGTTCACAGGCCAACTCCGCGAGCAGGGGCTCAAACTCGAAGAGGCGATCATTACTGCCTGCAAGGTACGTCTGCGACCGATTCTGATGACGACACTCGCCACAGTGCTTGGGCTCATCCCCATGGCGCTGGCGCTGGAGGCGGGAAGCGAACAGTATGCACCGCTTGCCCGAGCTATTCTCGGGGGCCTTACCGTCTCCGGTATCGTCACGGTCTTTCTCGTGCCGAGCGCCTACCTGCTCATCCATCGCCGCATGGAAGCTCGCAGAGTGCGCGCCGGCACTGCCTCCTCTGGTGACTCATCTGGGGCTCGTGAGGTGACCGCATGAGAAGGTGGCTGCTCAGCCTTTTACTCACTGCTCCTTTGTCTGCGCTGGGCCAGAGCAGAACCCAGAGCAGCGCCGCCTATCTCCCCTCAGCCCCGTTGCCTTCATCTGCCTCCTTGACCTTGGTGAGTGCAGCCTTATACCCTGGCCCAGCTCAATCTCAAGCCGCGCCGCCGAATCACCAGCAACCTCTCATCAATCCCGGAGCGGCCACCTTGGCGATTACGCGCACCGCGGCAGAGCGCCTCGCCCTCAAGAACAATCCACGTATTACCGCGAGTCGCCTTCTCGCTCTGGCTGCCGGGCAAGTCACGCGTGAGACTCGGTCGGGAGAACTGCCTCAGATCTCCGCCGCCATTACTGCGGAAAAGGCAGAGGATGGAAGCCGCATCAGTTCCGGCGCGCTCACCGACTCCCGTCTCTACACGCACGCGGGCACCGGCGGCTCGCTCTCGCAGCTCATCACCGACTTCGGTCACACACGCGATCTCGTCGCAACGAACAAGCTGCAACAAAAAGCTCAGGACCAGACCGCTCTCGCTACTGAGCAGGATGTCTTGTTGGCAACGGACCAGGCCTTCTATCGCCTGCTTAACGCACAGTCTCTACTCGATGTAGCGAAGGCAACGGTCGCGGCACGCGGCGATGTCCAAAACCTCACTTCCGCACTGACCAGAAGCGCACTCAAGAGCGATCTCGATCTCAACATTGCATCCGCCGATCTCTCGCAGTCACAGCTTCTGGAGCTGGATGCCGAGAACGGGGTCGCCTCTGCGAGCGCCGCTCTTGCCGCGGTCCTTGCAGCCCCTGCGGACACTCTCTATCACGCCGAGGAAGGCCCCGACGACGCACCACCGCCGCCATCGCCCGATAGCTCTCCGTCCATCAACGCAAGCGCTCAAGTCCAACGCCCCGATCTTCAGGCTCTTCGCTTCAATGCCGCCGCCGACCAGAAGTTTGCCACCGCACAGCAGCTCCAACATCTGCCGACCATCTCAGCATTGGCGATCGGAGGCATCACGCCTGTCGCCCCGGATGGAATCTTCGTCCCCAACTGGTACGCGGCCGGAGGAGTGAACCTTAGCCTTCCACTATTTACTGGATTCCGCATCGATGCCCAGACACAGGAGGCCCGGCTTCGTCAGAAAGCTGCCGAGAAGCAGGTGCAGGAGCTTTCTGACACCATAGCCCGGGACGTGCGGGTTGCACTCCTGAATGCGCAAACAGCCTTTCGGCGCATTGCGGTTGCCGATCAGTTTCGGAAACAAACCGCTCAGGCGCTCGCACTCGCGCAAACCAGATACAAGCTGGGACTCAGTTCCATCGTCGAACTCAGTCAAGCTCAACTGCAGAGCACACAGGCCGCAGTTGCCGCGGTTAATGCCCGCTATGACTATCTGCTGGCTCTTCGATCCCTGGACTATGCCCGTGGACAGCTCGCGCCTTAGTGCAGTGCCGTTATCCTTTCGAGAATGACGTGTATGATAAGCATCGCCCAGATTTAGACGATCCTTCTTCAAGACAGTCGTTCCGTTTTATCGCTTCGTAAACGGAGGTTAAGTGCCGAACCCTGAGACTCTCCATAGGGAACAATCGGAGATGCCACCAAATAGTCCTCAGCCGAATGTTCTGGCTGCGGCGCCGGATGCCACGCTGATGACCGCCAAGATGTGGGCGATGGTGTTCTTTACAGGGATCGGTGCGGGCCTCACCAGCGGCTTGCTGATGAGACTACTCCGCTTGGTACAGCACCTCAGCTTCTCATATTCCTCGGGAGACTTTCTCACAGGAGTACGCAACACTTCAGCAGAGCACAGGATTCTTGTTGTCACCTTGGGCGGTATAGTCGCCGGATTGTCGTTGTACTGTCTGAGGCGGATCACCGGAGGCTCGGGAGCTGAGATGACAGGGGCCATCTGGCACAAGCAAGGTCGATTTGAAGCGGCGCCTACAATTGCGAAATCACTTATCTCCATAGTCATTGTCGGCATGGGTGCGGCAATAGGCCGTGAAGCTGCTTTAAAAGACACGGGAGCCGCGGTCGCAGGGAAGATTTCTGATTGGACTAGTCTGTCTCCCGAGCAGAGACATCTACTTGTGGCTTGTGGGGCGGGAGCAGGCATGGCGGCAGCATATAACGTGCCTCTTGGAGGCGCGTTATTCGCAGCCGAGGTATTGCTCGGAACGATGTCCCTTACGAACGTCCTTGCTGCAGTCATCACCTCCGTTGTGGCTGTCGCGGTGTCCTGGCTGTTCTTGCCGAATGTGCCCACGTTCAATGTGGCGCAGTTGACTATCACCCCTTCATTGCTGTTGTGGGCGGCAGTGGCGGGTCCGATTCTTGGATCGGCATCAGCCTTATATGTGCGATTCATTGGCTGGTCCGAAACCGGAAAGCCCAAGGCATACATGGTGATACTGGCGCCGATCCTCGTGTTCATCGGCCTGGGTGCTGTGTCCATGCACTTCCCAGAAATTCTTGGGAATGGAAAAAATGTCGTTCAGGAGGCTTTTAGCAGTCAGCTCGGAATGGGATTACTCTGTTGGCTACTCATCTTGAGGCCTCTCGCTACGGCGATGTGTTTGAAATCCGGGGCGCCGGGCGGCTTGTTCACGCCGACGATGACTTTCGGAGCGTTGCTCGGTGGTCTCCTCGGCGAGGGTTGGAGCTTCCTCGCTCCGGCTACCTCAAAGGACAGCTATGCCATTGTAGGAGCTGGGGCGATGCTGGCATCGGCGTCACAAGGCCCCCTCTCTTCCGTGGTATTCATGCTGGAGTTGACCAATCACACGGATGCCCTGATAGTGCCGTTGCTCATCGCAGTTGCTGGCGCCACACTGATGGCCAGAAAACTGGAAGTTCACTCGATCTACTCCGTTCGCGGCTAACAGGTCGAAAGGTTGAGATTCTTAAGGCCACCATAGCAAAGCGACTACTATGTCATCAGAAAAGCGTTTCGTGGGTCTGCCACCTGTGCCTTTTAGGCGCTACTGCTTGAAGGGAGTTATCAACTCTTCATTTCTGCTCAGGCTGCTGAGAACCGCTGATTTCGCATGGTCAAGATCAGCTAGACGGAGGACGATCTTTCTACGGATGGACTTCTTGGGTTTCTTTCGTATACGCGCGACCTCCTTGCCGCCTGCACTCGAATTCGATCACCAGCGGCCCGCTCACTGAACACGCATCGTGGATTTCGTGCCCTGGCATGACCAATAGAGATAAGGCTTCACGTTATGGATCGGCCCAAGAGCGACCTCAGGCGTCGTGACCACAGGCTCACCCACGCCGAAGTTCAACTCATCGTAGTAGAGGTTCCCATCGAATTGCGGTCGCCCGTACAGCCAAAGCTGTGGCATTGATTTTTCGGATCGAATTGACAGTGGAACTTCAGAGGAAAGAGCCGCGCCAGTTGGCCACTGTACCTGCTCAGCGGTAGCCGCGCGCTAGGAGGTATTTCGCCCCAGCCTCGAAAGCCTCGGGAGCAGGCACGAGAAACCCGAAGGCATCGGCCAACCGGCTGATCACATTGAACGAGAAACAGACCGCGAGCGCATCCTCGATCTGCTGGCGCGAAGCGCCAGCAGCGAGCACGGCTCGTATGTCATCCGCGTCTACTGTATGTTCGCGCGTCAGCTTGCCCAGCATAAGCAGCGTCGCCCGCAACGGCTCCTCTATGGAGGCGCTCTCGAGATCGGACAACACTGCGGAGACCTTTTGCCCGTCGCCGTATGCCCCTTGCGCGACCGCCGTATGCGCTTTCGTGCAGAACTCGCAGTTGTTGCTCCTTGCGACGAACGCGGCCATCAACTCACGATCACCGACCGACCACGCCGACGGTCCGCGCATCGCCTCCTGGGTCACTGCCGACATCGGCCCACCGTAGAAGTCAGACCGGTACTTGACCAGCTTGATGACGTCGAGCACCGGCTGGCGCGAGGCCGTTCGAATGAGCGCGAAAAGTGCCTTCGTACCAAAACCGTGGCCGTTATCGAGGATTCGAAGCCGCATGTTCACTCCTTTCCGGTCGCGGTCTCGAGGGCCGCAAGCGCCGTGTCGTACTGCCGAGTGGCTTGCCCGATCGCCGAGCACACCACGATCTCGAACACCTGATCTTCACTGCGCCCCAACACCTTCGCGGCGGTGATGTCCCCATCTGTGACTTTACAGGCGTGCCTGGCAACCTTGTCGGCTAGCGAACCTACTGGTTCGGCAAGGTCGCTGTTGTTGAACGCGGCCCGACGCTCAGAGGGTGACGCCTTGCCGGCTCCTTCTAGGATTCGCGTTGCCAGCGCTTTTCGCGCCTGTCTGATATCCGACATGAAGTCTCCTGTCTAGGTCGCGGTTTTACGGGCTAACGCCACTGCCCTGGATAATCGGCTATCTGCATCACGCACTACATTAGCAGCACGTCGTGAAACTCTGAATGAGCAGCTGTGCTCGACCAGCATCTGTCTGCCATCTTTATCGTAGAACGTCTTAGTCATTCAGCCCCTTTCCACAGTCCATTCGCTATTCCCGCTTTTCGCCCGTCCCCTGAACACACTACGTTCATTTTCCGGAGACGCTGGCATCATGACTGCTCGCTAGCGTCTGCGCTTTCGCCGGCATCATATCAAGCGCTGCGGGCCGGGTAAAGCCTGCCGCTGAGCACAACCGCCTGAATGTAGCTCGTGTTGCCGCTTCCTGCTCAAGATCGCTGCGCCACCACCGCAGGCTGCTCATACGGCCCAGATCAAGTGTTCGCTCTGCTCAGAGCGGCGATGCTTGCCGTCGGCCTCCCGTTGATCCATGTCCGCCGAGAGAAATCCCTCAACCAGTGAATTGGTAGCCCAGGTCTATGCAACAGGAGCGACAATGCGAACTTTTGAACTTCGCGTGTACAAACCGCGGACCAAAGAGGCTCTAGATTTCTACAGGGAGCAGATTTGCCCCCGTCATCTCAGCAGCTTTCCACTGTTAGGCGGTGGGGTTCATCAAGGGCAAGAGCGCGATCCAGTTGGCGCAGGTATACGGAGAACGAAAGCAAGACTACGCAGGGCAGAGCTTCTGGGCTTGAGGTTATTTCGTCTCGACAGTAGGTCGGGATGAGGCTACGATTCGTGAATACATTCGCGACCAGGAAAAGGAAGATGGGCGGTTGGATCAAATGAGTCTGTGGAAGTGATCTGCCACCGTCAAGGTGGCTCAACTCGATCGGGGCCGCGTTAGCGACCCTCCACAATCCGCTTCGAGCGGCTCACATCACAAAGTCCCCGGCTCTGCCGGGGGATGTTAACTGACGATTACTGCGCGCCTGTGTGCAAGGCATCCTTATCACGCCACTTTGCGGTGAGTTGCTTATCTGACAGGGCTTTCATATACACACCGCCGACGACACTGCGTGCCTGAAATCCAATCTGTTTTCCTGTCTTGGTGTCGTACCAGTCGGTTAGAGGAACACGGCTGGGTGTCTCGTTGATCCAGAGGTTGATGGGATCTACGATGGCATGGAACTGCTCGGGGGTTGATGCAAGCGTGGCTGTCCAGATCGACCAGTCCAGCTTTGTATAATCCGCGCGATTGTCAAGCGGCAGGCCATAGCGGTTGATCTTTTTCAGATAGAAGGTGATTTCTCTATTCCGGACGCTAGCGGGAAAGAGGTTGTAATCGAGGACCTGATCCCACACCAGGTTGTATTTCTGGCTCCATGTCCCAGGACTATCGAAAGCAAGCTTGTAATGATCTCCTTCAGCAGCCATCGAGATCCATTTCCCGGCCATGCCCTTAGCCGTTACGCTGTAGTCCTTTGAGACATCGTCGTGCTTCAGCAGACGCGCCAGGTCGGAATAAGCAGCGAGTGCGTCGATGGCCTTAATCGAAAGATTAGAGTTATGTGCAACGTGACCGGCAAAGTCGTCTGTCGTGAGCTGATTCTCCGGATCGAGTCCCTTTTCCTTCAGATATTCCGCCCATTTCGTAAGCTGTGGCCAATAGCGTTCCGCAAGCTGGGCGCTGCCCTCAGCACGTGCGAGCGCGTCGATAAGAATGAGCATGTTGCCACTCTCCTCCACTGGCATCTGGTCTTCTTCGGTTTTTTCTCCGCCTCCATACACTTGCCCATTGGCCAGCGGATATTGGCCGAGGTCATGCGGTGAAAACGGGAACTTCCAACGCGTGAGCGCTGCGTATTCCAACACCGGCAGTAGCTGAGCCTCAAGCAGCCTGGGCTGGAAGAAGAGAAAGAAAGGCGCAGAAGGATAGAGCACGTCTACAGTGGCAATACAGCCGTTCGAAAAGTTCTCCTTGGCAAACAGCATTGGATCCCCGTTTGCATCGGCTACCAGCTTGTGCGCCGCAAGGGTCTGCCGGTACGACAGAATCGCAATCGCTGCATATTGCTCTCCACCGACTTTTTTCAAATCTGCAGTCAGCTCTTCATCGAAGGCGTTTCCGCGTCTGTCGAGATCGACATATTCCTTCTCAGCCGAATCGAGCATCTCTTCAACAGGCATGTTGTTGCGCTGCCAGTACGGTCGCAGATTCCGCTCCAGGTATTGGATCGCGTAGCCCTCCGTATACGAGACAAGCAGATGGCGCGTAATAGCTTGCGTTCCAACCGAGCCAAAGTCAAGCACAGCCGCGAGGTGTGGGCTTGATGATTCAGCGGCTTGTGGCATGCCGATGGAGTCACTCTCCGGAAGCTTGCCGTAATCGACAAACGAATTTGCCGTGCTCGATGCAATTGCCGTCGTTGCTGCCTCGTCCTTCGGAACGACGAGGTGGAAGTAGCCCCAGTCAATGCGGAGATTGTCTCCTGAGCGGTTGAGCAGGTTCTGATCGCGAGATCCAACCGACAGAACGTTGAGCAGCGGCGTTTGCTTGCGGAGCGTCACCACCTGCTGGCTCCTATCATTCACCGCGATCACTGGATCGACATCCAGCAGCACCGAGACCCGGTGCGCCGCTCCATCGTTTGCCTGTACCTTCCATGTCAGGTAGGTCACAGGGCGAGAAAGGATATCCAGATCATTCATGAATGCAGGAGTGAAGAAAACCAGTTCCAGTGTGACTCCACCTTGTTGAAACTCATAGCGGGTATGCGTAGGTGTAACAGTGCTGCCGGTCTGCTGCATGGCGGGAGTTTCTTCCGGATTGTACCCCATGAACCGATAGGGCTTGCCGTCGATGCGTACTATGCCGGCTATCGGTTGCCGAGCGCCTGTCCAATGCGTTGTTTCGGAGTAGGTAAGCTTGTCGGTCGTGGACCAGATGCTGAAATACGGGTCGTGCGTAATCAGCGGCGTAGCCGGCGGTCTTTGCTGTGCAAGGGCGAGCAAAGTGTTAAGGCAGAAGACAGCACATGCTGCGATCAGTGAACCAGCAATTTTCATAATTCTCCAATAGCAAATATTTTCGCCTACAAAGAGCTGATTGCTCCAGTAGCAGGCCGTTTTCTGGTGGTATTCCATCCAACCTCAGCTCGTCATGTTTTGGAGGGCCCGGTTCCCGGTGGCAGCGCTCTAGGAATATCGATGGAACTAATCCGGCAATGAGCGGCAGCTAATCAGCGTCGCTTATCGCGTCCTTACGACCTGCGAACGCACCCTTCCATCATCCTGGATTTTTAGTCTGATCTGTTTCGGCATGATCGGCATGGTTCCCCGCTGCTGGCCGATTTGCCTTTCTGACAGCCATAAGGCGCTTCACCATATCCTTGCTTTTGTCCTTTTCTCCCAGATCCGCATACGCCCTCACCAGTAGATAGTAGGCTTCTTCGGAACTAGGGTTGTACTCAATCGCTGCGTTGAGATGGCTAACAGCATCGGCGAGGCGATTTTCGTCCATCAGAATCTTTCCCATCTCGCAGTGAGCCGGTGCATAATGGCCGTCAGCTGCCAGGGCTTGTTCAAGCGCGTGCTCTTCACCAACTTGATCCTGTTTTGTCCCCAAAGCTAGCGCAAGCTGATAATACGTGCGCGGCTGACCAGGATCCAATTCGATCGCGGCGTGGTATTCGCCAATCGCGCCGTCTATATCGTTCAGCCTGGCCAGAACATAGCCCAGCAGGTAATGCGCCTGATGCGATTTTGGGTCCAGTGAAATGGCCCGCTCAAGGTCCTGTCGAGCAGCGGAATAAATCGCAGCGTCGGATTCGCTTTCAGCCAATGTAATGAAGAACTCCGGCGAGTCAGCATACGCCGTCCGCTTATCTTCAAGCAAGCGATTGACATCCGGATAGCGGCCCTGCAATTGCAGGGCGTTAGCCAACAGCAAAAGCGTATGTATCGACGGATAGGTCTTGTAAGCCATCTCGGCAACGGTCTGGGCGGAGACGAGCTGGTGGGCGGAGAAGTACACAATCACCGCCAAGTCCATCTCCTGCTGTGGCGTAGTTGCAGTCGCATGGAAATGCGTCAGCGCCTGCACCGCCTTATCTTTATCACCGGCTCCAAAATACTCACGCGCGAGCGAGGCTGCGATGCTCGTATTGGCTGGCCATATGGAGTGGGCGTGCTCCAGCGTATGTTCGGCTTTCGGCAGGTCACCGCTCGCTTCAAAGGCCGCAGCAAGTAACAGGCTCACGCGGGCGTCGCAGTTAAGAGGGAACAGCGGGCTTAGCACTTGTGCAGCGTCCGAATAGCGCGCTTGCTCCATCAGTGCGCTGGCGTTGCCCAGCGCTGCATTGACTACATCGTGTGCGGGGCATCTGCTATCACCACCGCGATGTTGCTGATGGGCTGCATTTGCGCTTTGCTGCCCAACTGCCCCCGCCACCACTGAACTGCCAAGCAGGCATACAGCGGTAGCGAGAGCGATTACGAGAGTGGGTATCCCCACTGATTTCATGGACAGGTTGGGCATGCGGTCAGAAATCCAACCGCAGGCTGAGCTGAATTTCGCGCGCGGCGTTTGCACTTGAAACAAAGCCAAAATTACTGTCATTTGTACTTGTGGCCTCTGGGTCGAAGTTCACACGATTGAACGCGTTGAACAGGTCGGCTCTGAAAGTCAGGTTTATCTGATCGCCAAATTTCCATCCTTTGTAACCAGACAGATCATAGTCCTGCGATCCGGGAGTCTGAACATTATGCCATCCAGCGTCGCCCTGTGTCTCATAGCCAACACCATTCAAGGCTTGAACATTCTGGGTGTTGAAATAGGGCCCTAGCCTGCCGTTCCTGCCTAAACCGCCATGCAATGAGTGATTATTAACCGGGCCGAGTAAATCGGGCTCCGCAGTGTCAAAGAAACCGATATTTTGATTGCTCGACAGTGTTTCCCACGGGCCTGTACGAAGCTGAGCGATGCCGGCCACTTTCCAGCCACCCACCAATGCGTTGACGATTGCGCCGCTGTTCAGAAAGGCCTTGCCTCGTCCAAAAGGAAGCTCATAAATTCCATTCGCCGTGAAAAGATCGGTAATGTCCTCGGCGCAGTGACCGCGGTCAAGATGCAGGTCCACGTGCGAGTTGAACTCATCCTGCCACGGCATGCCAAGGCATTTGGAGAACGTGTAATTTCCCATCACCGAAAAGCCAGAACTGAACCGCTTCTCAACACGCCCAATCACAGCGTTGTAAATCGAGTTTCCCGATTCCGTATTCTCCTGGACTCCACTGTACTGGGTCCACACGCTTCCAACGCCGGTGGAGTTGAGAGGATCGATTTCAGGGCGCTCTTCATAGTGATGTTCAGCGCTTCCGAGGTACGCTACTTCAAAGAGCCAGTTCTTGACAGTGTGATCAATGGTCAGGTTCCACTCGTAGGCGTAGGGAGTCTTGCCATGCGGTTCGATAAACGAAACCGTTGGGCCGCCGCCGGAGAAGTTTCCGTTGGTCATCGCCGGAGAGTACATCTGGCTCAAATTGAACGCCAGCGGCTGCCCCACAGACGGATTGTTAAAGCTGTCCACTTCATAGAGTTGTGTCGTATCCACTTCCACTTCATACTGGTTGATATTCGGCTGCAGGTAGTACATGCCAAATCCACCCTTGATATCGGTGCCGCGGGCGGCTGATGGCGTCCAGTTAAAGCCAAGCCGAGGGGAGAAGTTTGTATATATCGGCAGCACCATGTTCCTGCCCAACCCCATCACATTGGTAGCTGGATAGGTCAGATCCTGACCCGTTGCGGTGTCAAAGCTTCCCACGCGATTGTTGGCTTCAATCGGTTGCTCCCTGTGCTCCCAGCGTCCGCCGAAATTCAGAGTCAGATTTGGACTAACCTTGAAATTATCCTGCACGTAGTAGGACTGATACCACATGTGGAGATTCATCGTCGGATCGCCAATCGCGGTCCGTGTCGTATTCGGAACGCCCATGAGCAGATCGGCTACCGGATCACCGCTGTAGGAGCCGTTGAATCCGATGGAGGTTGCCGACCAATCCTCGTACAGGTACATTGGCTCGTAACGAATGTCGACCCCAGCCGTGAGCTGATGTTTGCCCTTCTGGAACATCAGGCTCTCGGTCCACATATTCAGGCCTTCACGGACCAGGTCGGTTCCGTTCGTGGAACCAGGGTTGGCATATCCCGACACACCGAAGCTAGGATATCCATCCCCGCCTGGCTGAGTATTTTGGTCTTGCAACCCAAGCGGATTTGCGGCGGCCGTGTCGTACCCGTCTCCGCGCTGCAAACCCACAGCGGTGTGCGTCCAGCCGTAGCGAACGTTGTTAACTAAGTTGGGCGAAAAGATGTGAGTCCATCCAACCGCTATATTCTTGGGGCTTGAAGGAAAGAGCTGCTCATTGTACGAGGTGATTCCGGTAGTCACGGCGTTTTGATAGTTGGCTGTATATCGGGCAAAGGTTGTGTCCTTGGCCGATATCGAGTAGTCAAATCTGCCGCTGTACTGGTTCCAGTTGTTCGTCGAGTCTGCTACGTTAAAGTAGTTTTGGGCTCCATTGTTGTAGGAGCCGTTGGGCGCCGGATACAAAGCCAGAATTTTCTGGCCGATCGGGTTCATAAGTGAAGGCGGCACTATGTTTCCTGGCAGGATCGCATAGCCGGTCGGAGTAGTCGGATCGAGTACGTAGGGGTTATAAAGCTGCTGTGGATCGGACGTGAAATTGCCCGCAATCTGCTGTGCAGTAGGAACCAGATTGTAATCGTCATTGGGCTGAATCTGCCGAAAACCTTCATAGTTGCCGAAGAAAAACATCTTGTTCCGCCGGATCGGGCCTCCGACGCTCGCTCCAAACTGATTCTGGTGAAACGGCGGCGGCGCACCTCTGTCAAAATAGTTTCTGGCGTCAAAGTCGTTGTTACGAAGGAACTCGTACGCAGTGCCATGAAAGCGATTCGAGCCGGATCTCGTTACCACGTTGACGAACGCTCCGCCTACGCCAAACTGCGCTGATGAGCCGGAGTTTTCAACCTTGAATTCCTGAATCATATCGGGGTCCGGCAGCAATCCGGCAGCGCCATACCACGCGTTACGTGTCTCGACGCCGTCATAAAGATAGCTGTTGTCATCCTCTCGCAAACCGCCCATCACAATGGCTACAGTCCCTTGGGCGCTCCATCCAGTGGCTGGGGACTCGACACCTGGAACCACCGGTATCACGCCCGACGAGAGTTGTGCTAGTTGCAGGTAGTCGCGGCCGTTCAAAGGCATATTGTCAATCTGCTGGCTTTCAATCAGTTGCTCATGATCGGACGCTTGTGTATCCAACAGCAGGGCGGCCGCTGTCACTGAAACTGTCTCAACCGCCTGACCGACCGCCAAAGTAAGATTTTGTTGGAACTGCTGATCAATCACAAGCTGGAAGGGAAGCGATTTTTCCGTCGAAAACCCTGCTTTAATTGCTTCCAGGGTATACGTGCCCGGAGGCAATTGAGTGACATGGTAACTCCCCAGGTTGTCTGTGGAGGCATGGTAAAGAACGCCTGTCTCAGTATTGGAGAGGGTGATATTCGCTCCAATCACTATGGCGCCCGAGCTGTCCGTCACAGTGCCATTCACAGAGCTAGTCGTGCTCTGCGCATGGGCAGTCACCGAAGCCACGGTGAGGACAAGCAGCGTTACGATTAACGTGAGCTTTCGGGCAATTCCTCGAAAAAGGCTCGGTAAAGACTTCGTCTCTCGAATCACTTGTTTCATTTAAAGCCTCCTGAAAATTACACTTTCCACGTGAGTTAGCGTTTGGATTGGCACGCTGTAAACGATTACAAGGAGGCACCTTCGCCTTCGACTGTGCCGTGAGAACCATATTGCTTCGTGTATTCGGGACGCAATAGGCCAGAAGAACCGATTTGCGGTGGTCCAAATGCACTACTGCTGCTACTAGGAAGTCGGCACGCCACCGCACCTGCCTTGGTAGTCCAGAGGTCTTGCGTTCTCGCGAGAATCGAAAGAACCTGTCCACTTACTCTGCTCGGAAAATGCGCAATCGCCCATCTCGGTTATGTTTGGTTTTCAGTTCCTGACGTGAAGTTCCTATACTGGACAGCGCAAGTTCTCTTCCATTCGTGTCGACACCTGGAAGTCCAACCTTGCATGAGTGGGGCAGACAAGCATGCAATCGTCATATACGGCTCAGATAAAACTTTTCGCGGTTGGGTTAGCGATAACCGCCGCCGCGTTGGTTGCATGGTCTTGCCGAGGCTGGGGAAATGCCGATAGCGTGGTTCCGCCGCATTCCTACCAGTTGCAGGACGGTCACATGGACGAGTGGACGGCGATGGGGGGAAATTGGAAGATCGACAATGGGATTGTCTACAACAGTTCAACCGAGCGCGGCGCCAAGCTTCTAGCCGGCTCAAGTCGTTGGAAAAACTACACGCTCAGTGCCGACATCCGGTTCACCGGAGAAAACGCGGACATGGGTCTCTCCATTCGATCAAACGATGAAAAGGAGGGCGTTGACACTTACAACGGATACTATGTCGGTCTGCGCACCCTGGATGGAGCAATGGTTATTGGCCGTTCTGCGTTCGGCTATACAGAAGCGCGGCCTGTGTACATTCCCGGCGGGGTCCATCCCAACGTTTGGTACAGGATGCGAGTCACGGCGTACGGGTGCAACATTGCCTCTTCCGTGCAGAATCTATCCACGCTGCAAACTACATGGATGGCGTTTACCGAACATCCATGTCTCGAAGCGGGCCGCATTGCATTGCGTTCCCTGAATTCCGGCGGAATGTGGCGTAATATCAACGTCACCAGCGCAAATCTGGACGATTATCTGGAACTGGAACGGCACGCCACGTCCGTAGAAAAACCGGAGGTTCCGCCCGGTCCGCCGTGGTGGACTCCTTGGCACGTGGGCATGATCTTTGGCGGCACTCTGTCTCTTGCGTTATTGACTCAGCTTGCCTACTTCCGCATTCAGCAATGGAAAGCGTATACGATCACCCAGGAGCGCCAGCGGCTGGCTCACGAAATTCACGACACAATGGCGCAGAGCTTCGCGGGGATCGGGTATCAGATTCAAGGCATAAGAAGCGGTGTTCTACGATCCGAACATCTGGGCCAACGTCACATTGCAGACCAGTTGAGCGTCGCCTATCAACTCATCCGAAACTGCCACGAAGAAGCCAGTCGAACCATAGCCATGCTCGGCTCCGGTTTACCCCTCATCCAACAGGATCCGCTGGGAGTCCTGGCGAAAACCGCCCGCAAGATCGCGGGCGACCAGATTGCGATCCATGTTGAACTGAGCGGCAGTCCAACTCCGCTGAATCTGCGCCTCGCCGATGCATTGGTGCATATCGGTCGCGAAGCAATTGCAAATGCCGTGAGCCATGGCAATCCCACTGCGCTGGGAATTTCGCTCGCCTACGAAGGCCGTAGCATCAGCCTCCTTGTAGAAGATAACGGCGCGGGGTTCGACTACACGCCCGACGCCGAGGGATTCGGCATTCTCGGAATGCAGAAAAGAGCACGCGACGTGGCCGGAACTTTACAGATTTCCAGCGTCTGCGGCCGTGGGACACAGGTTCGTGTTACGGCAAAACTGCAACGGGAACGGTTTCAGGCCCGCTTCCTTGCAAGTCTCAAGGAGATGTTCCAGACTACCCCTGCCGACAGCTAAGCCAGCAAGCTCTTGCAAGGTTAACGAACGTCCATTTCAGCGCAAACGCAAAGGCTCTACTTCACTCTGGAAGATGAATCAAGCCACGGCGAATCGCGATCGTAGCCGCCTCCGTCCGGTCATTTGCGCTGAGCTTGGTCAGGCAGCTTACCACGTGATTTCTTGCCGTCTTATCGCTGATAAAGAGCCGACGCGCGATATCTTTATTACTTAACCCGCCAGCTACGAGCGTCAGTACCTCGATCTCGCGGTGGCTTAATTCCACGCGTCCCACAGTCTCTGATAAACGCTTCGCAATATTGGGGGGAATGCAACGTTGGTTGTCGTGAACCATCTCGACCGCACGAACAATCTCTTCCTGCGGTGTGCTCTTCAGTAGATATCCCATCGCACCCGCCTGCAGCGCTCTCAGGATGTAGTCGTCCGACTCGTAATTTGTAAGCACCAGCACGCGTATATCGGGTTGGATTCGACGTAGTTCTGCAATCACTTCCGTGCCGTCTTTTTCCGGCATGCGCAGATCCATCAGAACCACATCCGGCTTGACCCTCTGCACTTCCGTCAGAGCCTCTTTGGCTGATCCGGCAGTGGCTGCCACCGAGATGTTGTCTTCGCTGTCCAGCATAGTCCGCAATCCGATTCGGACCACCGGATGATCATCCACGATCAGCACTTTAATTTTCTTCGTTTGCTCAGCCATATCGGTGATCCAGCCCTTTTGCACAGCGCCCGATTGTCTCGCTCTCATTCAGATCTTGCCATCAATGCTGCACTCTAGCGAAATGCTCTCGCTCCGACTGCTTCTCCCGTCGGCAGCAAACAGGGAACTCTTTTTCCTTCCTTGGGATCTTGAGAAATCCTCCTGGGTTCCCGTCTTCCCGAAAAGGAGAGCCAAACTGCAAGGATTTGCCCCAGTCTTCCGGTGTGAATATCCAGTACAGCGTCGCATCCCAGGACTGCTACTCAATATAGTAAGTCTTTATGACTGAAACCGTGCGCACCTTACTCGCCGCACGTGTGCAAAGCATGCCGAGCCCACACGGCAACACAAGCAGCGTCGCATGCAGCCAATGTGACTTACGTGGGCATGATTTCGCAAAAGAGAGATGCTGCGAATGGTCGCCTCGCACTCAGCGCCAGGAATCTCGATTGTCCCTGATTTTGCGAATAGCCTCGGGATCGAATACGAACCTTGAGGCCCTATCGTCCAATATGGGTGTTGCCAGGTTCTTCGTCGCTGGCGCGCAAACCGATGCCTGTACCCACTCGACCCACTCCAGTCTTCTCGCCTGCCGCAGGTAGCCATATATCTGCAAATCCGTAAGTGCTGGACGACCTCATTTCTCTGGTTTACGATAAGCTTCACTCGAACCCGCAAGGCTATATGCGCCATGAGCGCATTGACCGGAAGCTGCAGTCCGTAACACTGTTGAATGCGGTCTTTGTCCGAATCGCGACCTTCGCTTCGTCACTGGAGGTTAAGCTATGTCCCAAGTGGCTGAAAGCAAGAACCGCTGGCAGCAACTAGAGGAGTTTTTTCATCGCGCTCTGGAGTATCCCGAGAATGAGCGGGCTGGTCAAGTGCGCGAGTGGTGCGGAGACGACTCGGAACTGGCGACAGAGTTGTTCCATTTGCTGGCGTCCAACTCATCTGTGGAGGAGTTGGTGGCGTCTGGATCTGCGAGGCATGACCACGGATTGCTACGCAGGGACATTGAGGAGAGCGAGCGAGCCGATCCATGGCTAGGTCGTGTTCTGGGCGCCTTCCGACTGGAGCAAATGCTAGGCCGTGGCGGAATGGGTGTGGTCTATCTAGGTTGCCGGATCAGTAGCGGTTTCACCCAGAATGTGGCCGTCAAGTTGATCGCGCGGGACATGAGCTCGGGACCGGCAGTACATCAATTTCAGCGGGAGCGTGATGCGCTCGCCCGATTGCATCACAAGAACATTTCGTCACTGATTGACGCCGGCATGACCGCAGACGGAACACCATACGTAGTCATGGAATACATTGAAGGCCGGCGTTTCGATGAGGTTTGCAAGGATCCCACGATCCCGTTTGAAGCGAAGCTGCGCCTGATAGTGCAGCTTTGCGACGCCGTGGCCTATACGCATCGCAATCTGATCCTCCATCGCGATTTGAAGCCGAGCAACGTTATGGTGACCCAGGAAGGTATCGTAAAGCTGCTCGATTTCGGCACTCTGAAACTAATGGGCCCTGAAGCCGATAGGAATTCAGAGATGACCCAGGCTGGAATGCGTCCAATGACGCTGCGCTACGCCAGCCCGGAGCACATCAAGGGCGTAGGCGTCTCAACTGCAGCGGACGTGTATTCACTGGGCATGATGCTGTATTGGACGCTCGCAGGAAGGCTGCCCCAGGCGGTCGAGGCGGCTTCCATTGCCGAGCACATTCAGCAATTGCAGTCCGCTCGGATTGAACCGCCTAGCGAGCGACGCCAAGGTGATCATCTTTCAGGACCCTTGAGTTGGAAGGATCTCGATGCGATCACACTGAAGGCGATCCGCTTCGAACCCACAGAGCGCTATCGCAGTGTTGAAGAGATGGCTGCAGACATCTGCTTGTTGCTTGGACGCCGGCCGGTGACGGCGAGGCGCGGAACACTGAGCTACCGCATCAGCAGGTTCACCCTGCGCCATCGCCGCCCTGTCCTGGTTGCCGCTGTGGTGCTGATCGTTCTTGGAATAGGGGTGGGATGGATGTTGCGCGAAAGCCGAGTTGCGCGCGCCCACCAACAACGAGCAGAGGCAGGCATTGAAGATGAGCGCAAACTCGCACACTTCTTGCTATTCGACTACTTTGGACAATTGCAGGATATTCCGGGCTCAACCGACGCTCAGCGTCGAGCCGTAGCCGAGGCCGTGGCATACCTGGACGGAATTAATCAGAGCGCTCAAATTCCGCTATTTCAACTGGAAAGTGCACAGGCATATACCAAGCTTGGGAACGTGCAAGGCAACGCGTATCAACTGAACGAGGGAAACCCACAGGGCGGGTTACAGTCGCTCGATAAGGCAATTCGACTGGCCGGCAATCTGCGAACCAAAGCGCCGGCCGATCGTAATGTGCTTGCGGCCCTTGCCCTGGCGGAAAAATCGCGCAGCGAGGTGCTCTTCGGCATCGATAAGACCCAGGACGCGTTGGTTTCCATGCACGCCGCCATGGAAGCTTACGACCTGCTGATCGCCAGACGGGATGCCTCAGTCGTAGAGTTGTCGGAGGCTGCGAGTGCGTGCAATTCCTTCGGAGACGAGTTGGGAAGTCCAGGCATGAGTGGTCTCGGAGACTATTCAGCGGCGCTTGCCGCCTACCGAAAAGGTCTCGGTCTCTCCCAGCGTGTTCTGAGCATTAATCCGACCTTCGGCCGCTCCAAACGATCCATCATGCTGCTTCATACCAAGATCGGCAACGTCCTCTCCGAGATCGACCCGGAAGCGGCCATTGAGGAGTATCGCGAGGCGATCGCCGATTACGATAAACTCTCTGACGCGGATCGATCCAGCGTCAAAAACAAACTAAGCAACGCCTTCACCCGAATTGAACTGGGGCAAGGACTGGCCGAAGTTCTGGATTTTGCTGAGTCCATTGATTCGATAAGGCAGGCGAGGGAGGCCTATGCCGCGTACGCAGCAGGCGACGCCGCCGACACCAGTGTGCGCTTCAAGTATGCTCTCGCTCTTTCCGATGAAGGGGAAATTTATGCCGAGATGCTCGATCCCGTGTTGAATCCTGACCAGAGGGATTGGCGAACCAATGCGGCGAAAGCCGTTGCACTCTTCAAACAATCGCTGGATATCCGTTCGCGGCTACTGCAAGCGGACCCCGCCAACTCTCGCATGATCATCGACAGAGCCAAGGTCCAAGCATATCTCGGTATCCTGCAATATCGACTGACCCAGTCATCTGAAGCAGCAGCGGCAGCGGCAGCCGGCATCACTGCGTTGCAGAAAATAGCTTCAGGACAGAACGCGGCCATCCTGACGCTCGATTATGTCACCGCCGCCATGCTGGAGGGGACTTCGAGTATGCGTGATACGAAGCTCCTTGTCGGTTATGCGGAACGGCTCGTCGAACTGGACCATCGTAAGACTGCCAGATACTTACTTACCCTATCTCGCGCATACAGCCTCGATGGCCAGGCCGTCAAAGCTAAGCTTTCGGCGACCGAAGGACTTGTCCTGATGCCTCCGATGAAAGCCGGCAAACGGATCACCGCGACGAGGAAAAGGCTGTTCGCCCAGGCGCATCTCTGACCCGGTGAAAGCTTGTTTGTTAGCTGAATCGTCGCCGCCACGAAGCTGGGCTTTACAGCACACTCTGCCGGAGCGCTAGCGCATCCGTAAACTGCTTTCGCGCTTCGGGTGCAGATTGAATTCGCTGAGTAAGTTGTTGCAATATGACAATCGCTTTGTGAGCGTCAAGCGACGCACGCGAGCGCTGTTCATTGGCATTCGGGAAATTCGAATCTTTCTCGAGTCGCCCCAATTTAATATATTCGGCAGCCAACAGGACGCTCAGCGCCGCATCGCCGCTGCTATCGTTTGCCAGCTTATCCAGCGTGTGGGTTGCGTTATCCAACAGGCTGCGTTGCACCGCGTCGCCGCGTGGCAGAGGCTTGACTGATACATACAACTCTCCATCCAGCGCAGCGGTCAGTCGCACCAACTCCTGCAGTCGCCGCTGGGCGAGACGGCGCTGATACTCCACGCGCGCCATCTGCAAGGTCACGCCGGCCACGCTGATCAGAATAGCTGCAGAGACTAATGCGGCAGCGGTAGCCAGAGCCCAGTGACGCAGAATCCACTTTTGAAAACGCTCCATGAGCCTTGCCGGCCGGGCCGTGATCGTACGACTCTCAAGGTGCGCCTGAAGATCGTCGCTGAAAGCTTCTACGCTGTGGTAGCGTTCCTCGGGATTCGGCTGCAGCGCCTTTGCAATGATCGCATCCAGATCACCATGGATTGCGCGGCGAAGAGCGGCCGCGGTGGTGGACCGCTCTTGCGCAATTCTCTTCAGGCCGACGGCATCGGCTTGCGCCAGCATTTCAGTTCCCGGCCGCAGGCTGCCGTCCAGTTCCGTTGGCGGAACACTGCCAGTCAGCAGAAGCGTGCACAGCACACCAAGCGCGTAAACGTCGCTCGCGATGGTCACAGACAGCTGTCGTCTTTGCTCCGGGCTGGCATAGGCCGGGGTGAAACTTGAAACACTGGAATCACGATCTTCATTGAGTAGGGTTGCAATCCCAAAGTCCAGCAACTTGGGCTCGCCGCTCGAATCGACCAGAATGTTCGAAGGTTTCAAATCGGCATGCACAATGAGACGCCGGTGGGCGAAGCTCACTCCATCCATAACCTTCCTCATGAGCTTAAGGCGCATATCAAGAGGAAGGCAGTTCATGTCGCAGAACTTATCAATGGAAACGCCCGCTATGTATTCCATGACAAGATAATGTCGGCCGTGATCGCTGACGCCCTGGTCAAGCAAACGAACGATATTGGGGTGCTCGAGAGACGCGAGCAGAGACTGCTCGCGGAAGGGAGTCCGATCTATGGCGTGCAGGAGCTTGATGGCAACACGTTGTGAGAACCCTTCACGTCGCTCACCAAGATAGACCGTGCCGTGGCCCCCAACGCCAACCCTCTCAAGTAGGCGGAAGGGCCCAAGATCGGTCGGAAGGAATGCGTTTAAGTGATTCCCAGGCGACATTAGCAACCTTCGCAGCGTTTTTCGCTATCCTTTTGGAATAATAGATTACGTCAGCGGCATCGCGCAGTTATACAACAGGTTGGTCCTAATCCCGTTTCGATCTGACCCAAAATCAATCAGCGACCCGCTAGCCCTGAATGAGTCCTGCAGCTGCAAGGCGGTCAGCGGCGTGATTCAAACTGCAGGTAGGTCAAGCCGAAGCCAGCCCACAGTGACGGATAACAGTCAGGCCAATGCACCCTTTGAGACCGACCGGCGCTGAATTTGATACTCGGCTGTTCCCAGACCCTTACTCGGAGGACGGCAAGCCCACTCTTTTCGTTGAAGAAGGTGACGCGCTCCACGAGTCCGGCGATCTCATCCGATGGCGTCCGGGGCTGTTTGGAGCCGGCGCTCATGCGGATCGAAGTCTACATGCGGTGGGAATTGAGTGCGCGCTTTGAACAGCGCCTATTCAGCCTTCCGCCCTGGCTTGCCGCACCATCTCGACGAGCACCGCACGAGTGTCCTGCGGGGTGGCAACCTCGTGGAGGAAGTTGATGCGAGTGCCCTTTACCCCATCATCGGTATTCAATCTCAGTGAAAAGCCTAAGCGATCAACCGAGGTCATCGTTGCCTCGGTCGCTTCAATCCCTGAATGGGACTTGACTAGCAGGATCATCGCATTCACATGATCCGCGTTCATGTGAGCGAGGATGCCAGGCGCAGCGTCGGCGAGCGGGTCCGGGGCGGCGTGTTCGTAGTCCCCTGTATCAACCCATCCCATCACGCCAAAACCACCAACGTAATAGAGGTCAACGGGCTGAAGCCGGTAGAAGCCGAAGTCGGAGAAATCAACCCAGTAGCGGCTATTTTCATGGCGAGAGAGGTACCGCTGTCGAGCGGAGTCGATATCCTGCTCTGGCACAGGCGCGGCATGGCCAACGAGGGTGGCTCGCGCGGATCCCAGCGCGTCGCCATCGGCACTCACCTGCCCGACGAACAGGCTGCATCGCGGGTCGTCCTTCAAATTCTGCGTGTGCATCGCCATGTTGCTGATCAGGAAGACTGGCCGACCTGCAGAATCAAGTGCAAAGGGCATCAGGGAGCCGAATGGAAATCCCGGATGCTTTCGGGATAGCGTCGAGAGGGTGCCGACCTGGACAATCGACATGAGACTCCGGACGCGCTCCGCGTGGGTCGGCTCCGGGAGTTGCGGTGAAACTGGTCCGGTGAATGCGTGCTGGCGTGCTGTGGGTTCATTGGGCGACATGGGCTTCCTCTCGTTGCTCCTATGGTAGCGTCCGCCTCTTCGGCTCTCTGATGATTCTCGGCAGCGAGTTCGCAGTCTCAATCCGATTACAAGGTTGTCGTTTTGGAGAGGGGACTTCTGTAACGGCCGGGCGGTCCATCTTTCAGCTAAGGTCACGAATCGAGAAGTCTCTATAAAGCGGTGACAAGGAAGAAGTTATCTGCAGATAAAACGCGTAGGTAAAGAAGTGCTTTTGGGGATGGAGCGCGAGCTTCGATCTCGGTTAGGCTGTGCACATCGCTGCTTGACTGATCGTCGGGACGCTGCTCTCGCTAACTGTTTGACGCAGTCTGTTCCTAATAAAGGGCCTCACGCATCGCCAGAATGCGAACAGGGCAGAACCGCACAACAACCTCTGTTAACTGACTTGCCACACCCCTGCTTGTTCTTACTGCCGAGATACGATCGCGGCGTCGCTTTGACTCAAATCATCCGCAACTCTCCATGAGACGCCGTACGGACTCCAGACGCTCGAAGAGTCGCCGGCTCAACTATAGGACAGCCATGATCCGCAGATTGCTCGCTTGCCTCAGTCTCTCGTTCGTTCTGGGTACCGCTATTCCGGCGCTTTCGGCGAACCCGCCTCAGTCGCAACCCGCCTCGCGCGTTACGGAGCCGATCGATGACAACCTTCGTGTCGTCCTGAAGGGCAGTGTCCACCCCCTGGCGCAACCCCCATATGACAAGGGCGCGGTAATGCCGTCGATGCCGGTGGAGCGGATGCTGCTGGTGCTGAAGCGATCGGCCTCCCAGGACAAGGCGCTGGCGGCGGCTATCAAGGAGATGTCGCGGCCAGGCTCGAAGACCTTTCATAGGTGGATGACGGCGGAGCAGATTGGCGCGCGGTACGGTGTGTCGCAGGACGACGTGAACACGATCACGGCCTGGCTCTCCGGCTCCGGATTCAACGTAAGCTCGGTCTCAAAGGCTCGCGGTGAAATCGAGTTTCAGGCTCCGGCCAGCAGGTTTCCTCGGCATTCCATACAGAGATCCACTCCTATCTGTTGAACGGCAAGACGTACACGGCGAACGCTAAAGATCCGGAGATTCCGGCGGCTTTGGCTCCGGTGGTAGCCGGCTTTGTTTCGCTCAACAATTTCCCGATCAAAGGGTCGCATACGGACTCCAAGGTGGCGAGGCTGGACAAATCCACGAAGACCTGGTCCTTGGTTGCGGACAAGGGCGCGAGTGGAACAGTTCGGGCGACTCAAACGAGCGGGACTCAGGCAGAAGAGAGTCAGAGTGCAAAGCCCGACCTGACGACCCAGATGCCGGCCGGTAACACCATTTATGCAGTGACCCCCTGAGCTTTCGCTTTCATCGGCCGGGAATCTATTCTTTTACCAAAGCTGGCAGCAGGCTGCGGCAGAGGGTATTACGGTCGTGGTGGCTGCCGGCGATACTGGCTCGGCGGACTGCGACAACATTATTCAATTGGATGGTGTCACCGGCCAGGGGGTTAACGGGTTCGCTTCGACTCCATACGACGTCGCAGTGGGTGGAACCGACTTTTACGCCAGCTATACCAATCCCTCTACGTACTGGAGCGCTACCAACGATCCAACTACCCAGGCTTCTGCGCTCTCTTATATTCCCGAGATTCCGTGGAACGCCAGTTGCGCCAGCCCGGAGATTTTCGCGACATTTGGAGGCGGAGCCGGTAGTAGCTCTCCTTTACAGTGGTGCGACAGCGAAGATATTCCTGCCACCTACTTAGCTGCCGAAGGCGGCGGTGGCGGCCCAAGCACTTGCTCGAGCTTTAACCTCGCCGATTGGCCGGCTCCTAGCTATTGCGCCGCCGGTTATCCCAAACCTGACTGGCAGGCCGGGGTAAACGGGATTCCCAGCGACGGCGTGCGCGACGTGCCCGACGTGCCCGACGTGTCGCTGTTTTCATCCGATCTGACCTTCAATAGCGCCTACCTCTATTGCTTGACGGACCCGTTATATGTCCCTTCCTGCAATTTCAACAATTCCGGCGCGTTGACCTATGAGGTCGCAGGCGGTACATCCTTCGCCGCGCCAGCTTTCGCCGGCATGGTCGCATTGGTGAACCAGAAGACCAATTCGACGCAAGGGCTAGCAAACTATTACTTGTATTCGATGGCCGCCCAGGAATTCGGCAGCGCCGCTTCGCCGAATAACAGCCAGACTAGCTCCTGCAATTCGGCGTCCAATCAGGGCGGTGGCAACACATGCACCTTTTATGACGTGGCCGTGGGCACCAATGAGGAGCCATGCACGGTCGGCAGCGTAGAGTGCCACGCTGGTCCCAACGATCTCGCGGGGATAACGCTGGGATACTTCGCGAATCCGGGCTACGATATGGCGACCGGGCTTGGATCGGTCAACGCCACAAATCTGGTGAACAACTGGGCGGCGCTGACGGCAGCCCAACAGCCCACCGCGGTCACCCTCTCAGCTTCCAGCACAACCACTTCATACGGTCAGCCGGTTACCCTTTCGGGTTCGGTTACTCCACTTTCAGGATCTGGTACACCTCCCAGGTCGGTTGCAATCGAGGGGCTGATCTCGGGAGGCGAAGTGAATCAGGCGTCGATTCTCGTGGTGAATGGCTCTTACAGCCAGACGGTTCAGAACCTGCTTCCAGGTTCATACGCCGTCACGGCAAACTACGCCGGCGACGGCGGATATCAGAGCAGCTCATCCCAGCCTGTCTCGATGGTTGTCGCCGCGGCCACCGCCACCAGCACAATTGCTTTCACTTCACAAGACAACCGAAGCCTGGGCACGCTGCCCTCCAGCAACGGCCAGATTCCGTATGGCAACAACGTTGTTACGACGGTGACGGTGCAAAGCCCGGTAACCGCAACAGTCGCGAACGGAGTCCTCGTTCCGACGGGGAGCGTCACCTTCTCCTCAAACGGCAAGGCGCTCGCAACGGTGCACTCACTGGCAATTTCGCCGTGTATACGACCACTGCAAGCGAACCGATTGGCAACTACAGCATGATCGCCGCTTATAGCGGCGACCAAAATTACAACTCGGCTGGCCCCGTCACGCAGTCCTACACTGTGGTTCAAGACGGCACGTCGATCGAGGCGCATGCCAATGCAGCCATCTCGGCACCCGGGAACCCGGTGACATTGACCGCAACCGTGGTCTCAAACAGCCACTTCGCCGAGCCCACCGGTACGGTGTCCTTCTCTCTGAATGGCACCGTGGTTGGCACAGTTCACGCGACTCCCAGCCAGGACCCGATCACGCGTCCTATGCCTCCAACTTTCCAAATCAGGTGGTGCTCGCCGATTTGAACAACGACGGCATCCTCGACATCGTGCAGGCCGAAGACAATGGCGGTCATGTCGATGTCATGTACGGTTCGGCTAACGGGTCGTACACGTTCTCACAGTTCACGCAAACCAGAGTCAACGTAGCCGGCGCCTGGCAGGCGGCGGTGATCGATACGAAAAACAGCGGCTACCCGGATATTCTGGTGGATGAAGAGCATTCGAGCTCTGTCGGCGTCTTGCTCAACGGCATGGTGTCGACCACCCAGTTCCTCAATGTGGCGCTGGATGGTTCCGCTGCAGATAGCGAAACTCTCTCGGCGAATTACTCCGGTGACAACGCGAACCTGTCTTCGACCGCCCCATCGATCACGCTGTCTGGTTCAAATGCCACGGTGCGACCAAGCTGAGCTGGTCACCGGGTGCGAATTCGACGATCTTTGGAACGGCTGTTCCCTCAGGCCTGCTCAATGCGCAGGTGGCGAACAGCGTTCCAGGAACTATCACATACGTCGCACAGTCGAATACGGAAACTATCATTCCCGTGTCGTCTGGAACCATTCTTCCTGCGGCGGGCGCGTATTCAATCACGGCCACCTTTACTCCAACAAGCCCAACCGACTACGCGAAGAGCACCGCAAGTACTGTCGTCAACGTGACCAAAGCCGGTGTAACGGAGACGCTCGCCTCGTCTGCAGCACAGGCTTCAGCGGGTGCCAGCATTACGCTGACTGACACGGTGGTCTCGAACACAACTGGCACTCCGACTGGAAGCGTGAGCTTCCTCGCGGGTTCGCTTGCTCTCGGCACGTCGACGATTAGTTCCACGGGGATCGCGACCATTACCACGACGAATCTCCCGGCTGGAACTTCAAGCATCACGGCGATCTATACAGGAGATAGCAACTTCAACTCGGATACGGCGACGGCCATCTCAGTCTCGATCGGGTCTCCCTCGATCGCACTCGCGGTTGGCCAGCCAGCAATGACAATCACCGTTGGCACAACCGGCATGGAGACTCTGACGGTGACGCCGCAACTGGGTTACACCGGCGACGTATCCTTCAGCTGCGGTAGCTTGCCTGTCGGAGTGACTTGCTCATTCTCTCCATCGATCGGTGCGATCAGCGGGGCACCCTTGCAGTCCGCTCTGATCGTGACGACGGCTGCTCCTTCAACGGCCTCGGTGCAAACAAGGCCAGGAGCGGGGATGATGGCGGTCGGAGCAGCGGCTAGTCTGGCATCGATCCTGCTGATCTGGCTGCCGGGGCGCCGCAAGCGGACGAGCTGGGCGATGTTGCTGTTGATCGCAGGCATCTCGGCGTTCTCCATCGGCTGCGGCGGCAGTAGTTCCGCGAAGACCACCCCGGTCACGGGCCCCACTGCATCGACCCTGGCGCTGGCTTCGTCGGCAACGAAGATCGCAAACGGAGGCACGGCTACATTTACCGCAGCGCTGACCGGAACCAACGCAGCATCGGCAACCGGCAGCATCGCCTTCTATGACGGAGGGACGCAGATTGGCCAGGCCAACATCGCAAGCGGTTCGGCGCAACTGACCCTCAACTCGCTCAGCGTCGGAATACACACCATCACCGCAAGCTACTCGGGCGACACCCTCAACCTGCCTCGCGACCATATTGATGTGCGGCGCCGGAGACGAAAGTATCGATCGCATTGATATACGCCCACATGGGATCGCTGGCGCGCGCCACATCGACTTCGCGAAGAGCTGCATCTGCATGACCCTCATCAGCCAGGAGCTCGGCCAGCCACCCATGGTTAGTCGCATTATTCGGCTCCAGTTCCACAGCGCGGCGCAGTTCTGCCTCGCCACGCGCCGCGTTCCAATCATCCCGGATCGCGATGACGCCGAGCACCGTGTGTGCTTCAGCGACGAGCGGATTAATGCGTTCCGCCTTTTCGGCCATCTGCTTCGCGTGGCCCAAACTGTCCGCACGGTCGGCTGCGCCAGCCATCCCCAGGTAAACAGACGCCATGCCCGCGTAGGCGCGGGCGAACATGGGGTCGGACGCTATCGCGTTCTTGTATTGCGCAAGAGCATCGTTCAGCGCTGTTGTCGTTCCAACAGAGGCCAACCCTCTCGCCTGCAGATAGTCGAAGTAGGCTTCCTGATTCTGCGTGCTGCCGGCGATTGGCGGCGCCGAGCCCCCCGGTCAATTGCAGACCCGAGTAGATGTCTCGCTGAGCCTTGTCACGGATGACAGCCATCTCCTGCTGCGAGCCCGTGTACTGGAACGAAGCCAGATGCGCCGCGTCGCGTCCTCTTACAAGTTCCAGCCGCAGCACGCAGTGATTGTCCTTAATGGTGAACCAGCCCAGCAGCAACAGATCCAGATTCAGCGCCTTCGCAATGGTCTGCAAACTGGCGTCGTCCTTCTTCACATTCCCCAGGGAATGAGAGGCATACACCTGCAAGGCAGGCAACTCCGACAAGGTGTCGCTGAGGTCCATGCGGAAGCTTTGCTCTATCTGCCCGGCTTGTGCTCCGTACGTCTCAAAAGGAACGATCCCGATCGTGAGGCCATTGGAGGAAGGGGATTTGTTGTGTCTTGACAGGATGAGGGCAAACGCAAGCACCGCAAACATTCCCACGCTAAGAGCGTATACGCTTGGTGCGCGTCGGACCGATGCCACCATCCCAGCGAATGGCCGATTGCGGTGCGGATTGACGTATGTCTCTTCCAGGAACATTAACTCAGAGTGGGGTGAGACGCTCTCTGATGCTACGAAATCTCCAGAGAGCGGCGTCAATACATCTCCGAATGGCCCTTGCGCCAACTCAATCGCCTCCGGCCATCTCATCTCGCTTCCCGTGACCGAGCCTGCGTCCGATTGAGAGGAGTGCGGAGCTAACTCTGCAGATGGCTGGACCTCACTCGGTAAGCAAGACACGTCGCCAATAAAACGATAGCCTCGCTTGGGAAGCGTTTCGATGAACTGTGGCTTTTTGGGATTGTCGCGCAGGACGGTGCGAAGAAAGTTGACGGCGCGATTGATAGCATGGTCATAGTCGATGAATTCGCCATCTGGCCACAGATCGAGAGGAATTTTGTCGTATGCCCCTTCAGTCTTGACTTTCCCGGTTCAAAGTCAACTTTGCTTTGGCCGACCTCGCCTATCGTCGTGGCGGCCAGCATCCAACGATGCCGTCTCCGCTTCTTTCGCCTTACCTGCGATCAAGCGCTTGTGACAATTTCTTTACTTTCAATGGAAAATTCAGCTATTCTAGCCGAACACGGGAAAGGAGGATGATCCAGCCTATGAATTCAGACAGTTGTTCGTACCACAGTACCGATCAACGTGAGGTGACTGAGGCCTAGGGCATCGCGCCCAAGCAGCCCCAGTAGAAGTCCCGGCACCGGACTTGAACCCGCCGGGCCACTGGCAATCGCCATGCGCGAGTGCCTTAGTCAAAACCGCCAATCCCAACAGTTCACCCAACAACGGCCTGTGCATTCTCATGCACAGGCCGTTGTTGCGTTCACCTGCTGCGTTCGCGGAAAATACCTGCTTACACGATTTAGCTGTACACTTGCGCGAGTATGATGGGTATCGAACAAATAGCTTCTCGGATGGTTACTATGAAAATGAGTTTTACTTGGCGCATCGGCGTCGTTGCCGCCATGCTCGCCTCCTTCGCATTCACCGCTGTTGCCCAAAACCCTCGCCGCCAGCGTCCCGAACCTCCCTGGGCTCACGCCGCCTGGATGAACAAGAGCCTCTCCGCCGACGAGCGGGCGGATCTGGTCATCAAAGAGCTCACTCTTGATGAAAAGATCGATTTGATTCATGGGCAGGGTATGCCGGGCTGGGGTCCGCCTAAGCCGAATGCGTACCTTGGCAATGGCGGCGCTGGATTTGTGCTGGGTATTGAACGGCTGGGCATTCCATTCATCCAGATGAGCGACGCGGCGTATGGCGTTAGGTCAAGCGCTATGAATGGCCGCTACTCGACAGCACTGCCGTCAAACGTGGGTGCAGCCGCCAGTTGGGATACCGAAGCTGCCTGCGATTACGGCGCGCTGATCGGCCGCGAACTGAGAGCGCAAGGCTACAGCATGACCCTCGGCGGCGGCGTGAACATCACCCGCGAGCCGCGCAATGGACGCACCTTTGAGTACCAGGGCGAAGACCCGATCCTCGCCGGCACGCTGGTCGGCAACCGCATCAAGTGCGAACAGGGCCAGCATGTCATTGGCGATATCAAGCACTATGCGGTCAACGACCAGGAGAGCGGCCGCAATGATGTAGACTCCGTCATCGGCATTCGCGCGCTGCGAGAGACTGATTTGCTGGCGTTTGAAATCGGTATCGGCATCGGCGATCCGCAGGCTGTCATGTGTTCTTATAACGCCATCAACGGCGTTTATGCGTGTGAGAACAAGTACAGCCTGACCGATGTGCTGAAGAAGGATTGGAAGTTCAAGGGCTTTGTCCTCTCAGATTGGGGTGGGACTCACTCGACTATCAAGGCTTCAGCAGCCGGGCTGGACAATGAG
>Ga0302325_10002228_pt1 | contig 47397 bp, 45 predicted proteins | sample Palsa_T0_2_FD_201948 | JGI IMG/M metagenome (GOLD analysis project Ga0302325, IMG submission 201948) | Peat permafrost microbial communities from Stordalen Mire near Abisko, Sweden - Palsa_T0_2 | ecosystem: Environmental > Terrestrial > Soil > Palsa > Peat permafrost | place: Sweden: Abisko...
GCTGCCTAGAGGGTAGGTCTCCACTACAAGCACTATGGGAAATGTTCTATTGACGGCGAAGGCTTTAGCTCACCGACCCGCTCGTTTTTACCGGGAAACTCATCGCAGCTGCGAAGGTTGGGCTAACTAAGGAACGCCCGGCGGCGGGCCGAGTCTTCGTGAGTTCCAGCAAGCTTGCGGACCGCTGTTCAGCCGCGCCCCAGTTCGCCGCGCTTCGCGGCTGCAATAGCATAATCGGCCGCGCGATAGGCTAGCGCCTGGATGGTTGCCGTCGGCTGCTGGCGCGCCGAAGTTACAAAACTGCTGCCGTCCACAATCATGAGATTGGGAACATCGTGCGAGCGGTTGTTGCGGTCCACCACGGATTGTTTCGGATCGTTGCCCATGCGGCACGTTCCCATCAAATGCACCGATGGCATCATATCCCGCATCGCGATACTGCTGGTCCAGGTTTTCTGGGCGCCGGCCGCCTCCAGAATCTCGATTTGCTTGGTGAGCGCCCACTGCATGGTGGCGACGTCGTCGGCATGGTAATCGAACGTGACGCGCAGCGCGGGCAGGCCCCAGGAGTCTTTCACGCCCGGATCCAGCGAAATACTGTTTCGCAATTGGGGCAGGGAACTGGTGTGCGCCAGCACGGTCATGGTGTGCGTGAAATAAGCGGTCAGCAATTTCTTATAATCCGGCCCCCATTTCGGCGCGTCCGGCGGCATTCCGTGCAGCGCGAAACCAGCCGGGTAATAATTGAAGCGCGCATCGAGCCCGGCTCCGCCGTAAAACCCGCGCTTCGGGTCCGCGCGATAATAGTCGTGAATTACCCGCGTCACTTGAATGCCTTTGTATTCGTTCAGGGGATGCTCGAACAAGCCCATGGCGAGGCCGCCGTTGTCCCACATCAGGTATTTGCCAGCCAAGCCGCTGGAATTGGCCAACCCATCCGGGAAACGTTTCGATTTGGAGAGCAGCAGTAAGCGCGGAGTCTCCGCGCCATTGGCGCACAGCACCACGGCCTTCGCCCGTTGGAAAATCTCGCGGCGATGGGCGTCGAAATAAATGGCGCCCGTGGCGCGCCCCTGCGCATCGGTTTCAATCTTGCGCACATAAGAATTTGGACGGATTTCGCAGCGTCCGGTTTTTTCGGCTGCGGGGATGGCCGTAACCAGCGTGCTGGATTTGGCCCGCATCTCGCAGCCGAAATATTCGCAGAAGCCGCAATGGACGCAGGCAGCGCGGCCCCGATACGGTTGCGACAGGATGGCCATCGGCGCCGGATAAGGATGCAACCCCAGCTTTTTGGCGCCGCGCTCGAACAAAACTCCCGAAGACTTTACCGGCATCGGCGGCAGCGGATACGGTTTCGAGCGCGGCCCTTCAAAAGGATTCGCGCCGCCCAAACCCGAGATGCCCAATTCATATTCGGCCTTTGTGTAATACGGCTCCAGATCCGCGTATTTGATGGGCCAATCGGCCAGGCCAGCGCCCGCCACTTCGCCGAACAGGCTGCGCTCCTCGAAATCGCTTTCGTGGAAGCGCCAATAGTTCGCGGTGAAGTGGACGCTGCCTCCGCCTACCTGCCGCCCGTACTCGATGGCTTTGAGCGGCCTGGCTTGCTCGGATTCGTTCTTGCGATAGGTGATGGGCTGGACCTTGGGATTGTTGGTCAGTCCCGGCCGGTAGGTGTACCCGATCTCGTCGTTCTTGTAGTCCTTCTCGTTCAGATAAGGGCCTTGCTCCAATACGACCACGCGGAACCCCGCCGTCGATAGTTCGTTCGCCATCACGCCGCCGGCCGCGCCCGCGCCGATCACCACAAAATCGACCGGATCGGATGGGCGGAAGGTGGCGCTCATTGTTCGCCCCCGTCGTAATAACCGAACGGCGGCTGGTATGCCATGCGATCCTCAAAGCCGATCAGCTTCCAGCCGATGCGATCGCGATTGCCGCCGTAGCTTGGATTGCCGAGGAATCCGTAGAGCGTGTGGGTGCGGAGCAACTCGAAGAAGTCTGTGCTTTCGATCGCTTGGATCAATTGAATCTGCCGTTGGTTTGTGAGCGTCGCAATGCCGGCCGAATCCGGAAACATCGCTTGGCGCTTCTGTTGCACGGCTGCCATGCCCGCACGATAGTTCTCGCGAAGATCGGCGTCGAAGGTAGCGAGAGCGCGGTCGATGAAATACACGACGCCGGCCTCGTGCGCGCCGGGGCCGTCCGTCGAAGGAAGGATCTGCGACACCATCGCGTCGATCTCCGCGGCCGTGACCGAATCGAGCGTTTGGAATGGCGGCGGCGTAGAGGCTTGCACAGCTTCGCGAGCATGCCGCTGAGCCGCGGCCACTTCGGCCCCAATATCAACCAGCGCCGCCATTCCGACACATTGCGACAGCCACAACCGCCGGGTAGATTGCATGATCCATCTTGCTCGATCCGGCCGGCGCTTTGCAAACCCCCGTGGCGCACGCACTCGGTTAAGCACCCACCCCCTGCCGCTAACCTGCCCGGAGAGACCGGCGCGATATTCTTTCCCAGCTACTGCGCCTCTTCGATCACGCCGTTTAAGCCGCGGCCCAAATGCAGCGCCTGCCAGTGAAATTCGGTCATCAGCATTTTCGAAATGTCGTCTTTGGACTTCTTGGCGCGATTCATTTCGCGAACGCGAGCCACCAGCCGGATAGTGCTTTCGCGGAAAGCGGCCATCTGTTGTTTGGTGGCCATCGGCCCGTGGCCGGGAACCACCGTATCGAAGTCGAGTTGCAGCGCCGAGCGCAGCGTTCCGGGCCATTCCACCGCGCTGCCGCCGCCCGAATAATCGATCAGCTCCGGCACGTCGTCGCCGTTGGTGTACATATCTCCCGCCGCTAAGACCCGATCCGCCCCGAACAGCACCACCACGTCGCCATTGGTGTGCGAACGGCCGTAATGATAGAGCGCCACGTTCTTCCCGCCCAGAAAAATATGCGCGTGATGTTCGATCACGATGTCGGGAAGGCCCGGCTGGTTGCCCACCACCATCTGCTCGCGAGCTTCCTGCGACGCGACGATCTTCGCGTCCATGGCCTGAAACTTCGCGTTTCCGCCGCTATGATCGGCGTGGTGATGCGTGTTGATGACGTACTTCACCGGCTTATCCGTGATTTTCTTCAGTTCGGCCATGATGCCGGCGTGATCGACGTCGAACTTGTCGTCTACCAGCAGTACGCCGTCGTTGGTGATCAGCGCGGTAGTATTGCCGGGCACCACGGCGTTGTGGATCACGTACAGGTCGTCCTTGAGCTTGATGGTGTCCAGTTTCGCGGGCTGGCTGCCAAACTGCGTGTACGCGGTGTACAGCGCGCCGCAGGCCAACGCGGCGGCGGACAAGCGAATAACGGAACTCTTGCGCATGGGGAAAAGTATATCAAGTCCGCTGCAGCAAGGGGCGCAGCTCGCGCACGGATTTCAGGTTTTCGAGAGCGAAAATAGTTTGAATGAGCTTCTCCGAGCGCGCTGCGCCGAGAACCGGCGTCATCAGATCGCGCGCCTTGACGATCGTTTCGTCCCGCGTCATCGGATTTTCGGCGGTGCCGCGCACGGCTTTCACCGTCTCGGTAAGGCGGGTTCCGTCCACCAGCGCGACTTCGACGATGGCCTCACGGGCGGGTAAGCGGCGCTCCAGTTCGGCATCGGGAATGAGCTGCACTTTGGCGCGCAGCTTGAGGATTGCGGGATCTTGCATGCGTGGTTTATCGTGCGCGGCCTTGAACGACGCCGTTTTGTCGATGAGCATGACCGCGATCATGTGCTGGATGCAAATATCCGGTATCTCGCGGTTGCTGACGATCGCGGCCTCGCTAGCGGCCACCCGGACGGTCACCGATTGCACCTGATCGGGTTCGAAGGGGCGCCGCTTCAGAATAATTTCGAGCGCATCGAGCGGAGCTTGAATGGGCGAGCCGACCGTCCATTTCTTGATATTGGTGCGGACGATTTCGTAGCGCTCGCCGAGCTTATCCGTCAAATTTGCGGCGAGCTTCGCGGGATCGGCCTGCGGCGCGTAATCGGCCAGGAAGTTATCCGGACCGGATAAAACATCGTCTACGCCAGTGGCGCCCGCCTGCACCAGCAAGGCCGCGGTGACGCCATTGCGCGCGGGCATACCGGCGAACAGGAAGGCCTTTTCGATGTGGTCCGTATCGCGCTGCCAGGTCTTGATTCCGGACGCTTGCTGCGATGCGTAATCGATGAGCCAGCGCATTTGCCGTTCGTTCAAGCCAGCCGCGCAACCCGCGGCCGCGGACGAACCGAAGGTCCCGGCCAGCGCGTGCGTGCTGATGTGGGTCGTGGTTTGAAAGGCGCCCGCTCCCACGGTCATGGTGACGCGCGTTCCGACGTCGTAGCCCAGCGCCACGGCGCGCAGCAATCGCGCGCCAGCGATGTTGAATTGCTCGCCGGCCGCCAGCGCCGACGGCACCACCGAAGCGCCCGGATGGGATTCCGACGGCGCGTGAGAATCGTCCGTTTCGTCGGAATGCGCCAGCATCGCGTTGGAAAACGCGGCCTCGATTGCGCCGCACACTACCTCGCATGCCGCGACCGTCGCCGTTTTTTCGGCCGAATGCGCGCGCGCAAAATCGATCGCAAAGCGGCCGGGCGCGAGTTCGGAGCCGGAAACCATGGCCGCCAAGGTGTCCAGGATGTGCCGCTTGGTGTGCTCCAGCGCTTCTTCGGGCAGCGGGTTGCTTCCCGCCTCGGTCATGTACGAGCTTAGCTTCGCCATCGCAGGACTGAGCGGAGCACTCGCGGCGCGGAGCGGAAGAGCGGCGGCGGTAGCCAGCGTGGCGGCAAAGGATCGCCGGGTAACATTATTCGACATCGTTATTTCACCTCATTGCGGAAAACTACTCCGCCCTTCATGACGAATTTCACGCGCTGCATTTCGGTGATGTCGGCCAGCGGATCGCCGGACACGGCCACCAGGTCGGCGTACTTGCCCGCTTCCACGCTTCCCACCTGCTTACCCAAGTCGAAGTTTAAGCTCTCGGCGGCTGAGCTGGTAGCCATCTGCAGAGCTTGCGCCGGAGTCATGCCCCATTTCACATAGTAAGCGAATTGGAAAGCCTGGACGCCATGGCCGCCGGTGTACGCGCCGCTTCCGAAAACTTCCTTCACCCCCGCGGCCACCAACCGCTTAAAACTGAATTCGGTGAGACGGAAACGCGTGGTACGTCCGCCGCTGGCCTTCAGGTCGCGCCCTTCCAGGTCGCCGATCAAATCCCAAAGAGTTTGCATCACAGGCCGCTGGGTGCCGTCCCACAGCGGCTTCTTGAACAAGCGGATGGTTTCGTCGTCCAGGCCCTCTGCGCCGGTGACACCCACGATGACGTGCATCGGCATGTCCACGCCCGCCTCGAGACAGTTGCGCAGGCCCTCGCCGCCATACGCGTGGCAGGCCACTCGCAGGCCGCGGCGGTGCGCCTCGTCGACGATGGCCTGATTTTCTTCCAGCGTGAGCGATGGAACGTTGATCATTTTCCCATCGGGAGTGAAGGCGCCGGAGCCGGCAGGGTCGGGATAGCCGCCGCCTTCATAATCTTCCGTCTCATAAACTTTGATCCAATCCACGCCGTAGTGCGAATGTTCACGCACCGCCGCGCGCGCCAGCCAGGGCGAATTGACATCGCCCGCAAGCTGCCAGGCGCTGGGACCGCCGGTTTGTCCGAAGGGAGTTACCACCGACGGCGCCGAATAATAGCCGGCGGCTCGCGGATTCAACTGCGGTCCTGAAACCTGCAGGCGCGGCCCGGGTACCAGGCCTTTGTTGATCGCGTCGCGCAGCTCCACAGTAGCGTAGGTGTAGGGCGACCCCATGTCCTGCAGCGTGGTGAATCCGGCGTTCAAATCTTTGAGCGCGTAATTTAAGCCGGAATACGCGGCGCGCGCGTCATTGGGTTGCTGATCCTGCATCAAATGCACGTGACGATCGATAAGGCCCGGCAGCACAGTGGCGCGGCTCAGATCGATCGTTTCCGCGCCTTGCGGAATCTGAACGCGATCGGCTGGACCAACGGCAGCGATGCGATCGCCCTGAATCAGGACGATCTGGTCCTTGAGCATCGCGCCGGATTTTGAATCGAACAATCGTCCGGCGCGAATAGCGACGCCTCGAACCGGAGCGGTCTGCATATTCATGCGAGCGGCGTCGAGGGGTCCGGCTTCCGGCCGGGCATTTTGCGAGTAGCTGGAAGCGGCGCACGCGGATAATACGAAGAGCTGGCGAGACAGGGGAATTCTCATGGCGCGTTGTCGGGTGACTGCCAGTATAATAACGCTTACTTCCGTGCGGCGGCGGCGACGGCCTTTTCGATCCCCTCGCGGGTGCCGCTCGCGTTCTTCGCGCCGGCCAGATAAGTGAGCGCGGTGACGCGTTGGCCGGCCGCGGCATTCGACTCCCGGAGAACATTATCCGTAGCCGATGCTTGCAGGAATCCGTGGATCACTTCCTCAGCCACCTGGCCGGTGGTGAATCCGGTAACTCCACCATCCAGAATGGCCGGCGCGAAGAACGGGTGCGCAACGCCGATGCGGGCGGCTTCGTCATACAGGATCTTTCCGACCAATTGCATGCGTTGCGGCGAAAAATTCCGCGAGTCCCCCAGGCCGATGAGGAGAAGCTCCTTGGCGTCCAGACTGCCTTTCGGCGACGCGATCAAAAGCGTCTCTCCCAGTTCGCCGCCGAATAACTCCGGTTTGCGAATGCGATCCAGCAGCCCCTTCAGTCTCTCGTCGATCTCAGTCAATGAGCCGTGGAGCGCATTCATCGGCGAGGACCGAAACAGGCAGATCACCTGCAGGTCCGTATGCGTTTCCGCCGGACTCCGTACCAGGATCTGAATGGGTACTGGGGCGTTCGCGATGTCGATGAGTGCCGGCGCGGTCTGCGCCCCCGCGTTCCATCCGCCTGGCAGCGCCATCAGAATCGTCGCTTTCAAAATGGTCTTCTTACTGTACGTCATAGTTGTTTTCTTAAGGATTTCACAATAGTTTAGCAGGCTGTGTCGAAAGCGCGAAAAGACCGTCTGTAACGCGATGAATCTACCGAGCCGCGCGCGTGAGCAAGCGGTCTTTTTGTATTTTAGATAGTTTATTTGTCCGTATAACCGGACAATCGCCAATCATTAATGCGACCGGCTGTGTCCTCCCGAATGAAATGCTCCCGTGTGAAATGCCCGGCTCACGAGTCCGAAAGCCTACGGGCGACTTCTTGTATCCTAAAACCGTGCACCCAACCAAAAACCGCCTCACCGCCCAAAGTTCCGCTGCGGGTTGAGCGTCCAAACTGAGTCCAAAGGTTTTGGACCAAGTGCTCGCCCGGATCCCGCGCTGGGCGGACGAAAACGTGCTGGTCGGGTTTGATACCGCCGACGATGCCGGCGTGTACAAGCTGACGCCGGAGTGTGCTCTGGTGCAGACCGTCGATTTTTTCACGCCTATCGTCGACGACGCCTACACCTTCGGCGCGATTGCCGCCGCGAACGCGCTCAGCGACGTTTACGCCATGGGAGGCAGGCCCGTCTCCGCGCTTTCCATCCTGGCGTGGCCGTCCAAGGGCGATCTGGATGAGCTGGCCGAAATCCTCAAGGGCGGGGCGGAGAAGATCCACGAAGCGGGTTGCGCGCTGCTGGGCGGGCATAGCGTCAGCGACAACGAAGTGAAGTTTGGGTACGCGGTCACCGGCCTGATTCATCCGGATCGGATCAAAAGCAATGCGGGCGCCCGCGCGGGCGATGCGCTGGTCTTCACCAAACGCATCGGAACGGGCGTCATTGCGACGGCGCTGAAGCGGGGCATAGCGAAAGAGGCGGACGTGGCAGCGGCCACGGCGTCCATGCTGACGCTGAATCGCGAGGCTTGCGAGGCGATGCTCGCCTTCGAAGTGCATGGCTGCACCGACGTGACGGGGTTCGGATTGATAGGCCACGCCCGCGAGATGGCGTTGGCTAGCGATGTAACTCTTGAGATCGATCCGCGCGCCGTTCGGTTTTTACCGGGGGCCTTGGAGTATGCGCGGCTGGGCGCGATTCCGGGAGGATTGAACAACAACCGGGAGTTTGCGTCGTCGTGTGTGGAAGGAAATTCGGAGCAGGAGGATTTACTTTACGATCCGCAAACTTCCGGTGGGCTGCTGATCGCGCTACCGGAGCGCGATGCGGCTTTGCTCGAAGCGAAGCTGCCTTCCGCTTATCGAATCGGAAAAGTCACCCAGAGGCAGAGCAAACCGATTCGTTTGCTCTAGCCTCCTGTGTCTACAAATTTGAAAAGACCGCTTGCTCACGCGCGCGGCTCGGTAGATTCCGCGCGGGTTATTTCGTCGCGCCCGCGGCTGGATCTTCCGCTGTGATACCGCCCTGCGCCGCGGCGGCCGCCGCTTTCGCCGCCTTCATCTTCTTGGTGTCCAGCGCTTTCTGCACCCACTTGTCGGCGGTGTCGGTGTCGGCTTTGTACTGCTCCGGCGTGTCGTCCAAGTCGGCTTTTTCGCGGATCAGAAGGTTCATGTAAGCCATGGCATCGTCGTATTGCGGATCGATGTCCAGCGCCTTCTGCAGATTTTTGACGCCATCGTCGATGACGGCGGTATACTGCGTCTGCAGTTCAGCTTTGACCTTCTTGTCCTTCAGCGGACCGGGCTCTTCGGGCTTCAAACCGAGGTCCGCTCGCGCTTTCATCCACGCGGCGTACCACTTCACCCAGTCGATGACGGCCAGACTATAAAAGCCTTCCTTGTTTTGGGGATCGGCTGCGATCAATTTCAGGTACCATTCCTTGGCTTCGTCCAGTTTCTTGAGCTTCTGATCCAGATCCGGCATGCCCTGGGCCTGCTGATAGCTCAAGGACGCCAAAGAGGCGAGCGCGGTGGTGTCGGAAGGCGTTTTCTCCAGGACCTTCTGGAATTCCTCTTTGGCCTCCTGGGCCAGTTGCATGTTCTCTTTCGAGTCCGCGCCGGGGATGTATTGGCTCATATACGCGGTGGCCAGATACAAGCGCGGCATGGTGTTTTCCGGATCCAGTTGCACCGCGTTCTTGAAATAATCCACCGCTTCGGTGTAATGCGCGCCTTTGTAGGCTTGCACACCGTGGTTGAGGGCGTCGCGCGACCGGAGTTTGTCGCAGCCCGTTGCAAAGAGAATCAGCATTCCGATTCCCGCTACCAGTATTGTGCTCTTCATGCTTTTGGCCCTTGGTTATTCGTTGTTGGCCTTTGGCTAATCGCCAGCGGCCAACGGCTAAATGGCTACTAGTTACCCGATTCCAGCTTGGGCGTCATCAAGCCCACCTTGTCCATCTGGGCACCCTTGGCGATGTCGATGGCCCGAGCCACGGTCTGATACTCCAGATCGGGATCGCCTTTTACGAAGACCACGCGCTCGGCGCGAGTTTTGAAAATCTGCTCGAGCCGCGGACCCAGTTTGTCCATGTCGGTTTCTTCGTTATTAATGTGCATGCTCTTGTCTTTGTCGATGACAATCACCACCGTACGATCCTGATCGGGAGGCGGCTGATTTTTTTTGTCCGGGGGTTCCGGCGCCAAAGCTTCCAATCCGTGCGGTGTGAGCGGCGTGATGACCATGAAAATGATCAGCAGCACCAGCAGAATATCGATCATGGGCGTCATGTTGATGTCGCATCTCGGCCCGCTCTTGGGACCGCCTACTGCCATTGCCATAATTCGTTACCTCGCTTCTGGTTATTTAAACGCTACTTAGCGGTCGCGGCCGCCGCCGCCTGATTCGGTGTCTTGTTCTCGTGAGGCTCTTCGGTAATCAGCCCGATTTCGTTCACTCCGGCTGCGCGCAAGTTATCGACCACATCCTCCACCACGGAATACTTGGAGCGGGCGTCGGCTCTGACATAGACCGTCTTGTCGATCTTGTTGGTGAGGAGATCGCGCACTTTTTCGGGAAGCTGATCGGCGCTGGTCCTCAAATTACCCGGGCTGAGGAACACGCCGCCGTTCTTGGTGACCGAAATCAGGATGGCGTCTTCCTTGTCGGCCGCTTGCATAGTGACGGGGTTCTTGGTCTTCACCAGATCCACGCTGACGCCCTTGGTGAGCATGGGCGTGATGACCATGAAAATAATGAGCAGCACCAGCATGACATCCACCATGGGCGTCACGTTGATGTCGGCTACTGGCGGAGGGGCTTTCTTTTTTTCCATTTCAAACTCCTTGCAGAGAAGAGGCGCGGGTTTTTATCGATATGGACCCGCGCCCCTTCCGTATTCAACTCGCAAACACCGGTTCAGACTACTTGGTGGCCGCAGCTCCGCGCTGCACGCGCTTCAGGAAGTAATCCAGAAGCTCGGAGCTGGAGTTGCCCATCTCCACGTCGAACGCGTCGATGCGGTTGGTAAAATAGTTGAACGCCCACACCGCCGGGACGGCCACGAACAAACCGATAGCGGTGGTGACCAGGGCTTCGGAAATGCCGCCCGCCACCGCGCCCAGACCGGTGGACTTCTGCGTGGAGATGCCCTGGAATGCGTGAATGATGCCGACCACGGTGCCGAACAAGCCCACGAAGGGAGCCGTGGAGCCGATGGTTGCCAGGCCGCTGACACCGCGCTTCAGTTCGGCGTGAACGATGGCTTCGGAGCGCTCCAGCGCGCGCTTGGACGCTTCGATATCTTCACCGGGAATATCCGCGCTCAACTGATGCGCCCGGAATTCCTGCAAGCCGGCCACCACAACTTTGGCCAGATGGCTCTTGTTGTAACGGTCGGCGATCTTGATGGCTTCGTCCAGTTTGCCTTCGCGCAGCGCTCCCGCTACGGCGGGGGCGAACTGACGGGATTGCTTGCGCGCGCCATTGTACGCGATGGCGCGATCGATCATGACACCGATCGACCATGCGGACATGAAGAAGAGCAGGATGACTACGATCTTCGCCGCCCACCCCATGTTGTCCCACATACCGCGCACATCGAAATTAACGGGCGCCTCTTGCAAAAGCATGAACGCCCAAACGTGTAGTTGTAAAAACATCTGATTCTCCTGCGAGTTGAATTTATACTTCTATTGGCTCAAAGTGAAATTGACTTCAATCGTGGTGACGACTTCCACCGGGTCCCCGTTCAGGAGCGTCGGTTTATACTGCCATTGCGAAACAGCCTGTTTAGCTGCTTCCACCAGGAGCGGATGGCCGCTCACCAATTGCAGATTCTGAATGGTGCCGTCCTTGCCGATAATGGCGGTGAAACGCACGACACCCTGTATGCGGGCTTGCTTGGCCAGCGGCGGATACAACGGAGTGACTTTGCGGATCAGGTTGGCCTGTTGCACGTTGCCGCCGACGCGGATACGCGACGGGGCGGCGGCCTTTTCCTTGACTGGAGGCGGAGGCGGGGCCGCGGTGGGGATGCCACCGAGCATGCCACCCAGGACGCCGCCGGCAGCGCCGCCCGGGATCCCACCGACCACTCCACCCACCACGCCCGAACTGGACGGGGGCGGCAGCTCCTCTTCTTTAATGTTGGCGATGTCTTTGGGGATGCTCTTGGGCGCCATCAGCTTGCCGGCGTCGAACTGGCGCGGGATGATCTTTACCACCTTGGGAGGCGCTGGGGGCGGCGGCGGAGGCGGCGGCGGCGGGGGCGGTGGGGCCACCAGGAAACTGGTTAGCTGAGCGCGGGGCAGCGTATCGGTATAAATCAGCGGAATCAGAATGGCCAGTATGATTACCAGCATCTGTCCCGCGAAAGAGAGGAACACCGACCACGACTTATGCGTTTTCCCGGTGCCTGTAAAACTTTGCTCAAACATGCCTCACCTCGTGCCGAATTTTACCCTAGTCCTGCCAACTTCACCTGAGTCCTGCAACCGTAGAAATCATCATACAAACTCTGGACGCCTATTTCACCTTGGCCGTCCCGGGCCGCGCCCGATCCTTGGGCGCCCCCGACGTTTTGACCGCTGCCACTGGCGCAGCCGGCGTCTTCCGGGGAACCGCCAGCGCGCCTCTTGCACTTCGCTTCCGGCCCTCCAGGAAATTATGCCAGAAGATCAGGATCGGACTGGCAACAAAAACCGACGAATAAGTACCAACGATAATGCCACAGACCAGGGCGAAAGCAAAACCGTTTAGTACTTGGCCTCCAAAAATAAAGAGAGCTAGAGCGGTCAGCAACGTCAGTCCCGAGGTCAACACCGTACGGCTTAGGGTCTGATTCACGCTCTTGTTGATCAGAGGCTCCAACTCTTCGCGCCGCAGAATCTTGAGATTCTCGCGAATCCGGTCGAACGTTACGATGGTGTCGTTCATCGAATAACCAACCAGGGTCAACAGCGCCGCGACGACGGTGAGCGTGATCTCCTTGTTGAATAACGAGAACAGGCCGATGGTGATGATCGTATCGTGGAAGACGGCGATCACCGCCGCCGCGCCGTAGATCCACTCAAAGCGGAACCAGATGTAAACCAGCATTCCGCCCAAAGCATACATCACCGCGAGAAACGCTTTGCGCTGCAGCTCCGCGCCGATCTTGGGTCCCACCACTTCGGTGCCTACGATGGCGACCGAATCCGGGTACGTTTGCTGCTTCAGTACGTTTAGAACCGGAGGGGTTACGCCCGGTACTGAACTGAGTTCATCAATGCTCTTGATCAGACCGGAGTGCGCCTTGCGGTAGTCCAGGATGTTCGATGCCAGCGTCTGCAGTTGCTGATCCGTTGTTGCCACGCTGGCGGCAGCTAAGCCGTCGCGCAGATGATCGGCCAGGGCGGCTGCGCCGCCAGAGTTGATATTGTACTTGCCGTTGGCCTGCTGTCCAAAGGCCGCATCCAGGCTGTCGATCACCTTTTGGCGCGAGGCCTGCAGCGCGGCATCCTGCTGCGCGTCGATGCCGATGATGTCCTCCGGCCGCCCGGAAACCTCCTGCACCTCGACCGGCAGCTTGCCGGAGAGCGCGCCTCGGACTTTGTCCACCGGCGGACGGTTGGCAAAGCTGACGGTGATCAGCGCCCCACCTCGAAAGTCGATGCCATAGCGAGGGCCACCCTTGACGGCCAGGCTGATAAGGCCGGCTGCCGTAAGGATGAGGGAGAGGATGATGAACGGCCACTTCTTGCCGAGAAAGTCGAAATCGGAGTGCTTGAAAAATTCCATGTCACCAGTCGCAGCGCCAGCATCCGATAAACTTAGACACCGGCTTAGGGGAAACGGTTCCCGTCAGTAAAAAATCTTCTACTACCGGCTCCCTAACGGTTGCCGGGTTTCCAACATCTTAAATACTCAAAGCCGCTACCTGCCGCTTGCCGGACAACTCCGCGTCGAAAATCGTCCGGGATACAAAGACGGCTGTAAACAGGTTCGCGACGAGGCCGATTACCAGGGTAACCGCAAAGCCCTTCACCGGGCCGGTTCCAAAGATGAACAGAAACGCACAAGATACCACGGTGGTAACGTGCGTGTCGATAATGGTCAGGAAAGCCTTGGAAAAGCCGGCGTCCACAGCGGCCACCACGGCCTTGCCCGCGCGCAGCTCTTCCCGAATGCGCTCAAAGATCAGAACGTTGCTATCCACCGCCATACCAATGGTAAGAATGATGCCCGCGATACCAGGCAGGGTCAAGGTGGCGTCGAAGTACGCCAGCGCGGCAATCAGGATCACGGCATTGAGAACCAGCGCCAGCGTCGCATTGATTCCGGAACGCCGGTAATAGAACAGCATGAAAAGCACCACGGCCACCACCCCCGCGATGCCGGCTGCAAAACCTTCGCGGATGGAATCGGCGCCGAGCGAGGGACCCACGGTCCGCTCCTCTTCGATGGTCAGCGCGGCGGGAAGCGATCCGGCGCGCAGGTTCAGCGCCAGGTCCGCGGCTTCTTCCTGGCTGGCCGCACCCGTAATTCTGCCTGTATCGCTGATTTTGCTCTGAATGGTGGGCGCGCTGATCACGATGCCATCCACCACAATGGCGGCGCGCTGGCCGATGTTGGCCTCGGTGTAAGCGCCGAACTTTTTCGCGGCTTCCTGCGTGAGGACGAAATTTGTTTCCCAGCGGTTCAGTTCGCCCGCGGCCGCGCTGGCGTCCCGGATGTCGGTGCCGCGCACTACCGGGATACGCGAAACCAGATACCAACTGGCCTGGCCGCCGCGCGTGGCAGTGGGCGCCAGTTTGGTGTTCAACGGCATAATCCCGCCGTGCTTGGCGAGCCCTTCTTCGCGGGAGTTGAACGGACCGTCCTTCACTTCATCCCATTCCAGAACGGCCTGCGTCTGCAGCAACTGCTTCACGTGCGCCGGATCGTCCACGCCGGGGAGTTGAATCAGGAGCTCGGCCTCCGCGTCGCTGCGCCCGGTGGGTTGCACCGACGATTCCGCCAAGCCGAGAGCGTTGATTTTGCGCTCGATGGTGGCCATGGTCTGGCTGAGCGTGTCCTGTTTCAGCTTGAGCGCGTCGCTCGGCTTCATGGTGAGCTTGTAGTCGGTGGAGTTGAGCGCGGTCGGAACCCAGGCGGTGAACTGATCGTTGACAATGCCGCGGAAACGGCTGCTCTTGTCGCTGGGAACGCCTTTGACGTCGATCTCGATTTTGTCCGCGTCCTCGATACTGTTCGGATCGTTGCGGGTGATATCGCCCGACGGCGTGATGCCGTCCTTTTGCAGCTCCTGCTTCAGCGCGTCCATCACGCTGTCCGCAGCCGCCTTGAAGGCGTCCTGAAGCTGGACTTGCATGACGAGTTGGGTGCCGCCGCTCAAGTCCAGGCCGAGGTGGATGTTCTTTTTCCAGTTGGCCAGCAACTCGTCTTTGGATTTGGGAATTCCGATGATGCCGTACAGGCATACCAGTACTACCGCGATGATGATGCCAATTTTGATTTTAATGTTGCCAGTCATTTTCAATTCCGCGCGCCGCTATGTCTTCTTCTCTTCGGTGATCAGGCTGGCCACCGCGCTGCGCGCCACCTGCAGTTTCAGGTTGTCGGGCTTTACGCGCAAGGTCAACGTATCGTCCGGATTCACGCTGACGATGGTACCAATAATGCCGCCCGTGGTGAGCACCTGACTTCCGTTTTCGAGCGTCTTCAACATCTGCTGTTGCTGTTTCTTCTGACGCTGCATCGGCATGAAGACCAGCAGGTAGAAAATCGCCACGAGAGCCAGGGGCAGCAGCAGGCCCATGACGGGATTACTGCCCGTGGTCTGTTGCAGCATGAAAAACGCCAGGGTCGTCATGTTCACGGACGGCTGTTCCGATTTCGAGTATCACACAAGCAATTCATCATTGGGAAATAATCGGGAGTACAACGGTGGAAACAGCTAGCTTGATTCTACCGCCGAATTGCGGGCGCTGTCCAAATAGGCCCGAAATCTCCCAAGCAGTATAGCCTGCCTCATTTGGCGCATCATGTCAAGGTAGTACTTCAAATTGTGGATGGTGGCGAGGGTGGAAAACAGCATTTCGCCGGCCTGAAATAGATGACGCAGGTACGCTCGCGAGTAGGTACCGCAGGTGATGCATGGGCAGTTTTCATCGAGCGGGGCTGGATCGTCTTTATAGCGCGCCTGCTTGATGATGACGCGCCCGGTTGAAGTAAACAGGCAGCCGTTGCGGGCGTTGCGCGAGGGCAGGACGCAGTCCATCATATCCACGCCGCGCGCGACATACTCGGGCAGCTCTTCCGGCATCCCGACGCCCATGACGTAGCGGGGGCGGTCTGCCGGGAGCAGGGGAGTGGTGATTTCGGTCATTTCCAGGCTTAATGAGCGCGGTTCGCCCACGGACAATCCGCCGATCGCATAGCCGGGAGCGTTCAACTCCAGGAGTCCGGTAGCGCAATCCCGGCGCAGATCGGCGAACATGGAGCCTTGGACGATGGGAAACAGTGCCGAAGCTGAGCCCGTTTCCTCCACTCTGCGCTGGTAGTGCCGGTAGGCCGAATGCGCCCAGCGGACCGTCCGGCGCATGGCTTGATTGGCGGATTCGTGGCTCGCGGGATATTCCAGACATTCATCCAGCGGCATCATGATGTCGCTGCCAAGCGCGAATTGCACGTCGACCGTGGATTCCGGCGTAAACAGATGCGCGTCGCCATCCAGATGCGAGCGGAACAGCACGCCGTCTTCGGAAATCTTCCGGAGGTCGCTGAGGCTGAAGACCTGGAATCCGCCCGAGTCGGTGAGGATGGCCCGTGGCCAGGACATGAATTTGTGCAGCCCACCGAGCTTGCGGATCAGCTCGTGGCCCGGACGCAGGAACAAGTGATACGTGTTGGCCAGGATTATGTGGGCGTCGAGCTCAATTTCAAGATCGCGCTGCATGACGCCTTTGACGGTGGCCTGCGTCCCGACGGGCATGAAGACGGGGGTTTCGATGATGCCGTGCGCGGTGTGGATGCGGCCGGCGCGAGCGCCGGTGTCGGGGCACTGGGCCTGTAGTTCAAAACGCACTATTTCACTGTAAGCGTAATTGCCCTTCTAAATACGCTGGTAAAGCGGCAGAGCGATCGTCATGAGCGCTGTTTCAGGATGCGCCGTATATCTCCTCCCATGAAGCGCCGAGACTTGTTCCAGCGGTCGGCAGCGGCTTCGCTGTCGTAGGCGATGTAAGACCAAATTCGAAAGATATCCCCTTTAGCAAGAGGGGCCGTCACCGTTGGACAAGCGCCAGTCGTCTTTCATGGCCTGAATTTCACAGCGAGCCTGTGCGCCGTCGATCAGCTCGCCACGCTCGGCTTGCTGATAGCCTTCCTCGATATGAGCTGACAATGCCACGCGCTCCTCCTCGGTCCAACTTTCCTCGTCCTGCGCTTCCAAGGCGGCGCGCAGCACATCCTCGACGCTGTCGTAACCGCCAGTGGAAAGGCGTTTGTTGATGAGCGTCTCGAGATCCGGCGGGACGTTCAATTGCGTGGCCGCTGCTCCCTTCTCGCTTCCATCGTAGCCTTTTGGCGCAATCCGCCGCTTTTTGGCACAATCCGCCGCTGCGCTCTATTCGTGCACCGTAATGAGGGTGGTGCGGGGCGACTGCGCGCTGAGTTGCGACCACGGCGTACTCCCCATTAGAGACTTCCGGCTTGAACCGGCCCGCGCACTCTGATATATATGACCTTCGCTCATGTGGCAACACAACTACACACCCATCCACGGAAGCCTGGTGCTTTCCTCGCTCGTCGCCGCATTGCCCATCTTCGTACTGCTGTTTCTGCTGGGCGTGCGGCGCACGCCCGCGTGGATAGCGGCGATCTCCGGGCTCGGCACTACCGTCCTGGTTTCGTTCTTTCTTTATGGAATGCCCGTCGAGCGGATCGTCTCGGCGGCGGCCTACGGCGCGGCCTATGGATTGTTCCCCATCGGCTGGATCGTGATCTGGGCCGTGTACCTTTACCGGCTGACGCTGGACACCGGCAAGTTTGAAGCGATCAAACATTCCCTCCGCAGCCTGACGCGCGACCCCCGATTGCAAACGCTCCTGATCGCATTCGCATTCGGTGCGTTTCTGGAAGGCGCGGCCGGATTCGGAACGCCGGTCGCGGTGGCCGCCGCCATGCTCGCGGGTCTCGGTTTCTCCCCTTTCAACGCCGCAGCCATTTGCCTGCTGGCCAACACCGCGCCTGTCGCGTTCGGATCCATTGCCATTCCCATCGTGACGCTGGCCGGAATTACAGGCTTGCCGCTGGCGCGCCTGAGCGCCGGCGTCGGCCGTATGTGCGCGCCTGTATCGCTGATCGTTCCGGCTTATCTGGTGGTGGTCATGGGCGGCTGGGGAGCTCTCGGGCGGGTGTTTCCCGCGGCCGTGCTGTGCGGCGTCACGTTCGCGGGCTTGCAGTTCGCCATTTCCAACTTTGTCGGGCCGCAGCTTACAGACCTGATCGCTTCGCTCTGCTCGCTCGGCGTGCTGGTGGTGCTGTTCATGTTCTGGAAGCCGAAGGACTTTGAAAAATACGAGCTCTCCGCCGCTGCTAAGGCTGAGGAAGGGCCGCAACATTCCGTGGGACAAGTGTTCCTGGCGTGGAGTCCCTACTTTTTGCTGGTCGTCTGCGTTCTGCTGTGGGGCTGGACCCCCATGATAAAGCCGCTCAATTCGGTCAGCTTTGCGATTCCCTGGCCGGGCTTGCACAACTTGATTGCGCGCATTCCACCGGTCACCGCCAAGGTGTCGCCGTACCCGGCGATTTTCAACGTGAACTGGCTGTCCGCCGCCGGAACGTCCTGCATGCTCGCCTGCATCCTCAGTTGCTTCGCGCTGCGCGTGCCGCCGCTAAAAGCGCTGAAAATCTTCGCGAGCACGATGCGCCAGCTCATGTTCTCGCTCATCACATTGGCCTGCGTGCTCGGCCTGGCGTACCTGATGAATTACTCGGGCGCCACGGGAACCTTGGGCCTGGCGTTCGCCGCCACCGGCGCTTCGTTCCCGTTCTTCAGCGCGATTCTCGGATGGCTGGGCGTGTTCCTCACGGGCTCCGACACGTCCGCCAATGCTCTCTTCGGCAATCTGCAGGTGGTCACGGCTACGCGGCTGGGCTTCAATCCGCTGCTGATGGCGTCGGCCAATTCCGCCGGCGGCGTGATGGGCAAGATGATCAGCCTGTCGAGCATAGCCGTGGCCGCCGCGGCCACCAACATGCCGCCGGACGAAGAAGCCAAGCTGTTCCGCTTCACACTGAAACACAGCGCGTTCCTGGCGTGCGTGATCGGCCTGATCGCGCTGTTTTACACCTACGTCGCGCCGGGGCTGCAGCCGTAGCAAAGTAAGCCTTCGATATTCCCTTGACGGATGACTCCGATAACGGGATTTCGGCCGTTGCGTCCTCTCCGCAACACCCGCCGACTTCTACCAATCGCAGCCCCACCGGACGATCAGGTGTTCGAAGCGTCCCGAATCGTTGGCGTTGCGAGTTTCCCGACGACTACCGTCGCTACCCGAATGCTGAAGCGCCCTACGTCAAGGGCCGCTGGCTCGACCCGCTCAATCAAAACAAGCTGAAGGGCGACTACCCTCATCGGAAAACAGACGTTTCTCGACCTTTCAGCCACCAGCGATACATTTGCAGATGGGCGGCATTGCCTGTTCCGAGCGGCTTGGGATCGGCCAGTCCAGGCGCGCTACCGAAACCAAAGTGGGTACCGATTGTCACGTCTCGCGTGAGGGCGACTACGTGACCGATGCCCAAGGAAGGTCTGGTAGTGATCCCTCGGAGATCCGAATCTGAAGAGCAAGGGACCGATGGTGGCTAATATGGCGAATCCCCTCGCACGCCCGGTGGAGTCTGAAACCGGAGCTCTGGACCTGCTCCATCCGCCAGGCATCGCGATTCAGTTTCGCTACGCCTTTGGCGTGGATCGCCAGGGATTGAAGGTTCTGGATGCCACTTCGCTCTCGCGCGTCGTTCCAGGCGCGAATGTTTCGCTCGAAGACGCGCGCAACATATGTGTCGCGAAAATATGCCCGTGTCGCGGACGGCAAGCAGGGCCTTGTGATCGTGGAGCCTGGACAAAGTCTTCACAGCGAAAGGCTTAATGACTGACAACCGCGCCGTGCGGTTGCTCGCCCCAAACGATACGCCCAACTATCTCGGTTTCAGGTCCCAGCCGACGCCGAAGCTGATCGCGACGTATCGCACCAATGGTCCGCGCTGACGGTATCCAAGGGCATCGATCGCCATCGTCGATGAAGACGGAACCGGATCCCGTTCTTCAGCCGGACGGGCGACCCCTTCACCGTGACGAACGATCCGCCTGGGCCGCCGCGATAGCCGTTACTTGCACCTTTTCATGCCCGTTCGGTTGCAACTTGACGGATACCGCCTGCTTCTCAAACGGCTTGCGAAATTCCGGATCCTGCGGCGCTCCCAGCGGCACGTCTTCCCAGGCGAAAACCTTGTAATCGCCCGGCGCAACGCTCTTGATCCTGAATTCGCCTTGGTCGTTGGTGTAGGCCCCGCGATTGAAATCCATACGGTCGGCATGATCCCCATAAGCGATGACGTTCACGCGGGCCCGCGCCACTGGATCGCCCTTCGAGTTTTGCACCGAGCCTTCCACTTCACCCACATCGGCGCCTAGAACAACCACCAATGGCTCCAGCTTGGACGCGAAGTCGATACGCCGATCGGCCAGTTGCTTGTCGCCCATGCGCAGCGCTTTCAGATAGACGCCCGGCACCCGATTGGTACCGACTTGGTGAACGGTCGGCATCATATTCTTCAATTGAAATGAACCATCCGGCTGCACCTCGACGCCCCACGGGTTCATACCCGGCGTTGAATATTGGGGCTGCCCGTTAATCACGACCCGCGTGAGCGCCTTAAACGGGCCGCCCTCCACCCGCACCGATCCCGCGATGTCGACCGTGGGAAGAAATTGCAGTGTTCCTCCGTCGACGTCGCTGTTGCTCACCTCGACGTGTTGGATCGCGTAACTTTGCTTGTCTTCATTGGTCGCTCTCATCACCGCTTCATACGAGCCCGGTGGAACTCCGCTAAACACCAGACCCGTGTCGGAAAAGTTCAGCATGTACCGCTGGACGCCTTGCTCGTTCTCCAGATGTACGTCGCCCATGCCACCTTCCGGCGGGCGTCCGTCCGCAAATTTGAAACTAACCGAATAGACTCCGGGCGATTGAAGACGAATATCGAAACCCGCAAGTTGAGCGCCGGCGCGCAGCTCCACCGGCGCCGCATGGCTCGAATCGAGCGTTGCCGGATAATACGTCGCGACGTCGACGTCGGGATGCCCGAAAGGAGACCCACCGCGGCTGGCTTTCAAGTAAAAAATTCCCCCGGGAAGTCCAAACAGGCGAAAGTCGCCATTGTCGCCGGATCGTGTCTCAGCGATGGTCCTCAGTCGCCGCTTGCCTGCTGAATAAACAGACTGAAGCGCAGTCACGGCCGCGCCGCGCACCGGATCGCCGTCGGCGTCCAAGACCCGTCCGGTAATTACTCCGAGCGGCGTCAGGCGGATCTTCCCGGCCGCGATCTGCTGGCCTTGTTCCACTTTGATTTCCGGGGGAGGAGCGCCCGTTGCGCCGCTGGACTCCAGAACGAAGCCCTGGCGTTCCGCGATTAAGGCGTATCGGCCGGGTTGAATATCGTCGAATGAAAAATTGCCGTTGCCGTCGGTTTCATCGGCGTAGCTCTGCGCACGGGCCTGATCGTGCGCGCGCAAGATCACGGTGGCTTTTGCAACGCCCGCTCCGGTTAGGGAATTGATCAGGGTTCCCTGCACGCGAGTTGTGACTATAACCGGCGCGGAGACCTGCTGGGCCAGGAGCGCCGCTGCGAGAATAACAATCGAAATCATGGCAGCTTGGTCATCCCCTTCTCCATATCGTCCGCGGTAATGATATTGAGTTGAACCGAGACCTTTTCCTTTGGCCCAACGGTAACAGCCACGCTTCTGTCCTCAAACGCTTTCCGAAATTCGGACGATTGAATACCGCCCGCAGCGTCGTTTTCCCACGCAAAAACCTGGTAGACGCCGGGCGCAACGTCGTTCATCTGGAAAATGATGGAGGCATTGGTGACAGCATTTATCAACAAGTCCGAGCGTCCGTCATACTCCTCGGCGGGAGCGAGAGTGATTAGGATTACAGCAGTCGGCTGACCGCTTGCGTTTTGTACGGTCCCATCGATCTCGCCGCCATCCGCGCCGAGTACAATGTTCAGCGCAGCGGCGGAGCCTTCCGTCAGGTCGATCTCGCCGTTCTTGATTTCACGATCCCCGAAATGGATCGATTTCACATATTTTCCGGCGGGCACATTGGCGACTTGAAGCAGGTAGGATTTCGCCAGCGCGGACAGCGTGAATTTGCCATCGGGGCCAACCGGACTGTTCACATTCCCATCCGGGCCCTGGAGACTCGAGAGAACGATTTGTACTTCCAGTTTGTCAGGCTGCGGGCCTTCTACTGTGATGCTTCCGGAGACCTCCACCGGCTTTCTGGGCGTGAGGACAACTCCATTTACGTCCGCGTCCGAGACGCGCACGCTTTGGTCGGAAAAGGAAAGCATGTTACCGGGAAGAAAGTGTGTGTACGAAAGCTGATAGGCGCCATTCACGATGCCGCGCAGGTCGAACGTGCCGTCGCGTCGCACGGCCGACTCCGCCAGGTTCGGTCCCAGGTCCGAATCCGGAACCGTCACCAGCACGGGGCTTCGAGAACCCGAGTCAGCACCCACCGTCCCGCGGATGTGATACGCGGGCAATTTGTGCAACCGAAAATCGATGTTGCCCAGGTGCGCCCCAGGCGCAAGGCTGACGCGAGTAGCCTGCGTGGCCTCGCTCGCATTGGGATAAAAAGTCAAGGGGTAGGCTTGTTCGGAGTGGGCCCAGCGCGTGAGCGGCGGAACGTTGGGCGGCGGAGCCGAAGTTGCTTCAATATAGTAACGGCCAGGGACCAAAAAGAGCGCCTCGAATTCTCCCAGGTCGTTGGACTCCACGTATGCAACCGACTTGAGCTGCTTGCGCCCCGGTCCATAGACGTACCGCAGCACATTGACCCCAGCCCTAACAATGGGATCTCCGTCGTCATCCAGAACATGCCCGCTTATCGCGCCCAGGGGCATTAATTTTAGCGCCAAATCCCGCACGTGTTGTTCGTCGCCAACCGTGATGGAGTAGGGCCCGCCCAGGGGAGCACCCGGTTCCATGAATCCAGGGCGCTCGGCGCTGATGCGGTAGGAGTCGGGATTGACGTTGTCGAAATGAAAATGGCCGGTTGCGTCGGTGATCGCCGTGGTTTGGGAGTCCCTGGTTCGCAGCGCTATCTGCACTTTCTTAAGGGGTTCGGCGGTTACTGAATTTGTGACCACGCCATCTATGCTGCCGGGTTTGGCGGCGGGCGTCTGCGCGCACAACACACCCGTTAGAAGCGTAAAAGCGGAAAGGATCGCCGTAAGCTTCATCGTCGCCTTCTTTTAGATTACTGTAACTGTTTAACAGTATACCTTCTGATTACCCGCTTTTCCTTGCTGTAAAAATGGCATTCGAAACACCGTGTTTCGGCCGCATCCCGGCTCGCGCCCGCGGTTAACGCCGGCGAATCCGCCTTCGCGGGCGCGCTGGGCTGAGCGGTGTTCATTTATGGGATTGGGTTCGAATGGCAATAATATACTTGACTGACGGAGCTTGACGTGTTAAAGTTCTTGTATGAGCAAAGCGCCACAGACACTACAAGAGGCCGTTGTATTTTTCGCCGATGCTGAGAACTGCCGCGAGTTCATGACAAACCTCCGTTGGCCAGACGGCAAAATAAAGTGTCCCACATGCGGATCGGTCGATGTGTCCTACCTGCCGAACGCCAGAGTGTTCAAGTGCTTCGCCAGGCCAGCGCATGACAAAGTAAAGTTCTCCCTCAAGGTCGGCACGATCTTCGAGGAAAGCCCAATCGGTCTTGAGAAGTGGTTGCCAGTGATGTGGATGCTCGTGAATTGCAAGAATGGCGTTAGTTCCTGGGAGATTCATCGCGCCGTCGGCGTGACGCAAAAGACCGCGTGGTTCATGTTGCAGCGCGGCCGCCTCGCGATGCAGAGCGGTTCCCTTACCAAAATGAGCGGGACCATCGAAGCTGATGAAACCTTCGTCGGCGGAAAGCTCATCAACATGCACCTGGACAAGCAGACACGCTTACGCATGGGAAAGAAACGTACGGGCGGGACCGAAGGCAAAGCTGTTGTCATGGGGCTGCTGGATCGCAACACCCGCGAAGCCCGCGTGAAAGTGACTCCCAACAATCGCGCGTATCACGTCCGCATGAATGTGATTGAGCATATTGAAAAGGGATCGACCGTCTACAGCGATTCGCTGCGATCTTACCGGAACCTCCCAGTTGATGGCTATGTTCATGAGTTCATCGACCACACTGAGAAATACGTCGAAGGTCAGATCCACACGAACGGCATGGAGAACTTCTGGAGCCTGCTTAAACGCGCACTGAAAGGAACGTACGTAAGCGTGGAACCATTCCACCTGCAAGCCTATTGCGACGAGCAAGCCTTTCGCTATAACAACCGCAAGATTACTGATGCAGAGCGTTTTTGCATCGCCATGACTCAAATCGTTGGCCGACGCCTCACCTATGCCGAATTAACCGGCAAGACTGAGGGAAGGCCTGTCGGCGAATAACTGGAAACCTCCTAAACGCCAGAAGCGCGGAAAGCGGACGGCCTGACCTTCCGCTTTGGCCCGCGCCTATTAGGATTCTTGGCGGCTTCCGCGCGGTGCTCCTCCACCCGTTTCTTGATCTCCGAGTGTGGCACGTTTAGAACCTGTTTCATGGTCTTGGTGAAGCGGTCCCATGCTTCGGGCCCCTCCACCATCTCAGAAGCGGGCATTGTGATCTTGCTGCGCTGTCTCATCCGCAGAATGAGTATATCGGATGTGCTCTTTTTTTCCAATGGAACGTAGGCCACCTAGAAGTTGTAAGGTAGTTACCGATCCTGGCATGGTTTGTACACGGCAATACGAGTGACTAGAACGTGACTATACAGTGTTCGTATTTTCTGTAGTTTGTGATGTCCTGGATGTCCCTACCTCCCATTGACATTGGTTCCACCGTAAGGGACAATCGGTACTGTCATGAGCACGAGCCCGGCAAATCCCCGAACTTTCCAAATGCCCGGCCACGGTTGGGCGATGGTGAAACGCATCGTGCGTGCCTACAGTGCCGCGCAGAACGACGAAAGCGCGAGCGTGGAGAGCGTCGCGAGGCTCGCCGGGCTTCATCGACCAATTGTCAGTGCCAATAACAATTTCCTGCGATCTATCGGCGTACTTGACCTAGATAAGCCAAAGCTCACACCGCTCGGGATGAAGCTTTCTACCGGGATCGGACTCGCCAATGAGGCTATTACTACTGAAGCCTTGCGCGACGTAGTCCGCACCACTCCAGTTTTGGCGCAGCTTGAAAATATAATTCAAGCGCGCGGAACTATGGACGCCAGTGCCTTCCGTGGGCAGGCAATTCTTGCTGCTGGACTCACGGATAGCAGTGCGAATTTGCCAATGGTAAAAACGGTCATTGACCTTCTGGAAGAATCCAAAGTAATAGAAATACGCGATAGCAAGATTTTTCTTGGAGGCACGCCACTCGTGAAGGACAATGGTGCCATGCAGCCCGCCACCATAAATCCACCGACACCGGCAGCAGCAACTTTATCGGCGACAGCCCAGAATCCCAATACTGGTACAGCAGCTTGGGCAGAATTACTTTTGGCGAAGTTCCCAGAGTTTGATCCGGCTTGGACGGATGATGTAAAGCTGAAATGGTTTGATGCTTTCGACCGCTTAATGAAGAGCCGGGGTATGTGAGAAGAATACCAATGAAGAGGAACGTAGCCCTTGCTGCCCCAGTGGGCCGACGGTAGGGGCCAAAACCAAAAGGGCCAGTCAAGCTGTCGCAGTTCCCTGGATAGGACCGACAACGAACTGGCCCATGGCACACGCTGTAGATTTACGTACACGGGGCTTGCGACCCGAGGTGCACGCTGCACAACAGGGAGGGCTATCGGCCTAAAGCCGTGCGCCCTCCACCTTCACCAGTATCGTCAATTCGGAGGAGATCGTCCAGCCCCGCGTGCACAAAAACCAAGGCCTGTCACGCCGCCCTAAGCCTAGCATTTTCTGTCAGCGAAGTATATTATTGCCGTTCGAATTGTCGAAGCTTCCGGATCGGTCCGCCGCGCGCTTTGGGTTCGTTTTTTCCGCCACGATCTCAAGCCGAAAGCCCCCGCCGAGCATACCCCCGAACGCGGTTAACCACCTCGTACCACCCCTTTCCCACGCGGTTCCAATCACTTCCCCACTCCACCCACGCCGTCCCCCTCCCGCCCTGCTACGCTCGAAACGCCCGGCACCCCGCCTTTTCTCCTCAACAAAAATCAAACATGAATGAATATTGAGGTTCACCAAACACAAAAATACCCCTGATGCGCAACCCGCCCCAAAAAACGTCGCCGAAAATAGAATTGACGCCACCCGCACACCCATCTCTCCCACCCCCACTGCGCGGAGCGGCGTCGCACCGCGCCAAATAACGTCCGGGCTAGACTCATGCCTACTTGACAACGATGCACTAAAGTTTAATAATGGAAACAGGCTAAAACAAACCGGATTCTTAGCCGAGAGATTGAGGGAAGAATGAGCAAAATCATAGGTATAGACTTGGGAACGACCAACTCCGTCGTCTCCGTCATGGAAGGCGGCCAAGCGGTCGTCATTCCGAACCAGGAGGGCGGCCGGACCACGCCGTCCGTTGTCGCATTCACCAAAAGCGGTGAGCGGCTGGTTGGCACGGTGGCCAAACGCCAATCCGTCACCAACCCCGAAAACACAGTGTATTCCATCAAACGCTTCATGGGCCGCCGCTTCAACGAAGTGAGCGAGGAAATGAAGCTGGTTCCGTATAAAGTGGTCGCCGGCGAGAACGGCGACGCTCGCGTCGAGATCAACGGCAAGCGCTACTCCCCGCCCGAGATTTCCGCGATGATTCTAACCAAATTGAAAGAAGCGGCCGAAGCCTATCTGGGCGAAAAGGTCACCAAGGCTGTCATCACGGTCCCGGCCTATTTCAACGACTCCCAGCGCCAGGCCACCAAGGACGCCGGGCAGATCGCGGGTCTGGAGGTGATGCGCATCATCAACGAACCCACGGCCGCGGCGCTTGCGTACGGGCTGGATAAGAAGACGAACGAGACCATCGCCGTCTATGACTTCGGCGGCGGAACGTTCGATATTTCCATCCTGGAAGTAGGCGAAGGCGTGGTGGAAGTGAAGTCCACCAACGGCGACACCCATTTGGGCGGCGACAACATCGACCAGCGCATTATCGACTGGCTGGTGCAGGAATTCAAGAAAGAGACCGGCGTCGATGTCTCCAGAGACCAGATGGCCTTGCAGCGCTTGAAAGAAGCTGCCGAAAAAGCCAAAATTGAACTCTCTAATGTGCTCGAAACCGAGATTAACCTGCCATTTCTGACCGCCGACGCCAGCGGTCCCAAGCACATGAACGTGAAACTGACGCGCGCCCGCCTGGAGCAGATGGTGGCCGATATTCTGGATCGCGCCAGCGGCCCGTGCCGGCAGGCCATCAGCGATGCCGGGGTGACGCCCGCGCAGATCGACGAAGTGGTCCTGGTGGGCGGTTCCACCCGTATGCCCAAGGTCCAGCAACAGGTGCGGGATCTGTTCGCTAAGGAGCCAAATAAGAGCGTTAACCCCGACGAAGTGGTCGCGGTTGGCGCGGCGGTGCAGGGCGGAGTGCTGGGCGGCGAAGTCAAGGACGTTCTGCTGCTGGACGTCACGCCGCTTTCTCTCGGCATCGAAACGCTGGGCGGAGTGTTCACGCGGCTGATCGAGCGCAACACCACCATCCCTACGCGCAAGAGCGAGACTTTTTCCACCGCCTCCGATAGCCAGACCTCCGTCGAGATCAAGGTCTACCAGGGCGAACGCGCCATGGCGGCCGACAACAAGATGCTGGGCGTGTTCCAACTGGTGGGTATTCCTCCCGCTCCGCGCGGGATTCCCCAGGTGGAAGTAACGTTCGACATCGACGCCAACGGCATCCTGAACGTGACGGCCAAGGACAAAGCTACCAACAACGAGCAGAAAATCACCATTACTTCTTCGTCGGGCCTGAGCAAGGACGAAGTGGAGAAGATGGCTCGGGACGCCGACTCGCACTCCTCGGACGACCGCAAGAAGAAAGAAGAAATCGAGTCCCGCAACCGGGCCGACGCCATGGTCTACAACATCGAAAAGATGTTGAAAGAGCATCGCGACAAGGTGGGCGCCGACGACGCCAAGGCGGTGGAGGAAGCGCTGGCCGATACCAAGAAGGCGATGTCGGAAGGCGGCATCGATCGCATCAATCAGGCCACGTCGAAGCTGGAGACGGCCAGCCACAAACTGGCCGAGGCCATGTATAAAGCATCCAGCCAGCCGGGCGGTACTCCGCCGCAAGGTGGCCCGGCAGCGGATGGCAACGGAGCCGGCGGCAGCGAATCCAAACCGAAGGACAATGTGGTCGACGCCGAGTTCGTGGACGTGGACGACAAGAAGTAAGCAGCAATTTCGATTCCCCGGCTCCGCTTTCCGATGCTACTGAGCCGCGACGTTACAGAGCCGCGACCGTGAGGGAGCGGTAGCCGGGGATAAGAGACAGTCGATATGCCAGCCGCAAGCAAACAGGATTATTACGAGACTCTAGGGGTATCTCGCACCGCCAAAGAAGACGAGATCCGCAAGACTTACCGCAAGCTGGCGCGCAAGCATCATCCCGATCTGAACCCCGGCGACAAGTCGGCCGAGGAGCGCTTCAAGAAAGTTCAGGAAGCGTATGACATCCTGAGCGATCCCAAGAAGCGGCAAGTTTACGATCAGTACGGTTTTTATTCCGATAACATTCCGCCGGGTGGTCCGGGCGGAGGGCCCGACCCGCGCTCGGGTCAGCCGGGCATGGGCTTCGGTGGCTTCGATTTTTCGGACTACGCAAATAACGGCGACGCACCCCCCGGCCGCGGCACGGGAAGTTTCGGCGACATCTTCAGCCAGTTCTTCTCCAAAGGCCGCGGCGAACAGCCGGGTGGTGGGCCGGAAAAAGGCTCCGATCTCGAATACGGCCTCGATATCGACTTTTGGCAGGCTATTCGCGGCACTCAGGTGCGTCTCAACGCCGCGCGCCAGGAAGTCTGCGAGACCTGCAATGGCAGCGGTAGCGTAGGCGGCGCGTCCACGGTTTGCCCGGAGTGCGATGGGACCGGAAACGTGACACAAATGGCCGGCGCAATGAAGTTCAGTCTCACCTGCCCGCGCTGCGACGGCAAGGGCCGCTTACGCAACGTCTGCCCCACCTGCCACGGCGACGGGCGATTGTCGAAGTCCGAAACAGTCGAGGTTCGCATCCCACCCGGCGCTCAATCGGGATCCCGGCTGCGGGTCGCGGGCAAAGGCAACGCGGGACGCATGGGTGGAGGCGCGGGCGATTTGTACATCACCGTTCGCGTGGAGCCGCATGCCTTCTTCCGGCGCGAAGGTGACGACATTCATATCCAGGTTCCGGTCACGGTTTCCGAAGCTGGACTCGGCGCCAAGATCGAAGTCCCCACCATCGACGGGCGCGCTTTGCTCAAGGTGCCGCAGGGAACGCAGAATCAGCAGAAATTCCGCCTCCGCGAAAAAGGCGTCATGAACTCGCGCAAGAATCAGCGCGGCGATGAAATTGTGGAAGTGGTGATCCAAGCGCCCAAGGCCCAGGATGAGCGCACCCGGGAGCTGCTGCGCGAACTCTCTCAGGCGAACACCGAGGACCCACGCAAGGATATCTGGAGCAAGGTATGAGTTACCACGCCGCGATTAACCGAGCCGCGACCGTGAGGGAGCGGGAACCAAGAGGTTTCACCCATGGCTAAAGCTCGATCCAAAGCCGCCTATATGATCTCGGCCGTCGCCGAGCAATACCAGATCCATCCCCAAACCCTGCGTCTCTACGAACGCGAAGGGCTGCTCGCGCCATCACGCAGCGAAGGCAACACGCGTCTTTACACCTCTGACGACCTCGAGCGCCTGGAAGTGATCCTGAAACTGACCCGCGACCTGGGAGTCAATCTGGCCGGCGTTGAGATCATCCTCAACATGCGCGAAAAGATGGCCGCGATGCAGGATCAAATCGAGGAATTTGTGTCGACGCTGAACCAGGCGTTCGCGCACCAGGCTCGCCAATCCCCCATTGAATCCAGGCGTTCGCTGATTCCCGTGCTGCAAATGCGCACCCCGGCCATCATTGAAATCCCGAAGAAAAAGCGCCCCAAAGCCAACTGAGTTCCAGCGCGGCCGGCTAATGCATCGTTTCCAGATATTGCCCCGTGGTGCCGTCCACGAACACCGAGTAGTCGCTGGTGCCCACCGAATCGCCCCAAATCACGCGCCAGGTCACATCCGGGAATCGCTTGCCGAGCTCCATCAGGAAAATCACCGGCTTGTCGGGATTTTTCCCGATGTAGGCCGCGCTCTGCTTGGCGGCGGTTTTGTAAGCTTCGTCGGAATCCACTTTGATGGCCACGATCTGGAAAGGCGAGGAATCGACGCGCGGGCTGTAATCCTCTTGCAGGCCGCCGAAAACGCCTTGATGCAGGTTCCCCTCGGCTTCGACAGCCGACCACGTGTAAGTTTTCGCCTTGCCGCGCGACGGCGAAACGAAAATCACCTGCCAAACGCCGGCCTTGCCTTGATCCGCTTTCACTTGCGCGAGATTCAGGCTGCGAATCTGGAGCGGCTGCGCATCGGGCGCCCAACCCCGCGCCTGCGGATACATCTGCTGAAAAGCCTGGCGGCCGGTCAACGCTTCGGGCGGTTTCGGAGGCTGTTTCTCTTCGACAGTCTTAGGAGCTTCCGAACAAGCGGACAAGATCAAGATCGGCAGCAAGAGCACAGAACCGGATCGCATTCTTCATTGTATTGTGCCGGCCTACAGAAAAATCGTCCCTTCGAAGAAGCGCACCGCTTTGCCGCTGATGGTGACGCGCTCGCCGCGATCTTCGCACCACAACTCGCCGCCGCGCTGCGACACCTGAAAAGCGTGCAGCTTCTTTTTGCCCAGGCGCTTGGACCAATAGGGAATCAAGCTGCAATGCGCCGAACCGGTAACCGGGTCTTCGGGCACCCCTTTGGCCGGCGCAAAGAAGCGCGACACGAAATCGGATTCGCGGCCGGGCGCCGTCGCTATCACGGCAAAACGATCGATGCTCATCAATGCCTGCATGTCGGGTTTCAATGACCGGAGCTCTTCTTCCGATCCGTACACCACGAAATAATCCCGCGCTGCCAGCACCGCTTCGGGTTGGCCTCCCAGCGCTCCAATCAAGCTGGGAAACACATCGGCGCAAGGCTCCGGCGGCCGCGACGGAAAGTCCATGGAATAGAGATCGCCGTCGCGCGTCACCGTCAGCGTGCCGCTCTTGGTCTGAAACGAAACGGAGCGCTCGCCCGGCGTCAGATCGTTCAGAATAACGAACGCCGAGGCCAGTGTCGCATGCCCGCAGAGATCCACTTCCAGCGCGGGCGTGAACCAGCGCAATTTGTAACCGCTTCCGTTGCGGACAAAGAACGCCGTCTCAGCGAGATTGTTCTCCGCCGCGATGGCCTGCATCTGCACGTCCGGAAGCCAGGCGTCCAGCGGACAGATGGCGGCCGGATTGCCAGTGAAAACGCGTCCGGCGAAGGCGTCCACTTGCACCATCGGAATTTTGAGCGCGCTCATGACTTGATCCCCAGTTCCTTCCCCTGCGTAAAGCTGGGGCGATGACGATTCGCCACCAGCTCTTTGTGTTCCAGCAGCGCCGACACCAGGATCGGCATCGCAATGGTGGAATCGGAGTGGCAGGTCACCATTGAAGCGTCTTTCGCGATCTTGCCCCAGCTCTGCGCCTCCTCGAACGTGCAGCCGGAAAGGCCGCCCCAATGCGGCGAATCCGTGACGCACTGGATGGCGTACTTGTGGCCGGTAACGCCGGTATTCATGATGATGGCCGTTACTTCGGTCTGCTGCACGAAGTTCTTGGGCGTGCCGCCGCCGAAATAGATCACCCCGGTGGCTTCGGACTGGGCAACGATCTGCGCGGTCTCCACCACGTCGCCGATCACGTCGAACGTGAAGCGATTGCCGCCTTCATAACGATTCGCCGCAATGCCGATGCCGATGGAGCTGTCGGCGATGGCCGGGCAATACAGCGGGATGCCCGCTTTGGCCGCAGCCGAAACAATCCCGTCTTCTTTGCAGTGCTTGCCCAGTTCCAGGCCCAGCAAATAGAGAAACTCGCGCGTGGTATAGGGCCGCGATTGATCCAGAGAGGCCGCGAAGCGCCCGATCCATTGATCGTGCTGCCGAAACTTCTCTTCGTCCGCCAACACGTCGTACATGCGGTCCACCAGGTTTTCCGCCAGCAGCACATCGTCGATAGCGGGCGAACCCTGGTAGTGGAAGTTGCCCAACGTCTCGTGGAAATCGTGAAAGAAATTCGCGCCGGTGGAAACCAGGCAATCGATGAGCCGGTATTCGATCATGCGAACTACTAAGCGCCGCATCCCGGCCGGCACCATGGCGCCGGACATCCCCATCATGATGGTGCAGCGGTCGCCCAGCATTCGCTTCCACACTTCGAATGCCAGCCCGAGCTGCTTGCCCTGGAAGGCCGTGCCCTGCATGCGCGTCAGGATTTCAGTGGCGCTGGATGCTCCCACCGGGTCGAAGGGGCGGGTAGGCGTGGAAAGCAGACGCGACTTGGCTTCGCTCGGAACTTCGCCGGAATGCGTTTCCGGCAAGGATGGGGTATCGGTGATGTGTTTCATCTTTCTCTAGTGTAAGGGCAAGCCAACGGCCGGAAAGTTAAAAACAGGTTACTGCGGGGATCATTGGACAAAGGGCGGGCGGTTTTTCTCGTTCAGAACCAGCTCATCGAAGATAGCCAGCACCTGCTTGCGGTATTGATACACGCGCCGCAGCGCGTCGCGGAAGCCGGTTTCATAGCGCTGGCGATTCAACCATTTATCCAGCACCGGCTTGGGGACATCGATATCGCGGCGCAGGGTTTCCGCCGAATGGCCGCGCAGGAACAGGCCGTAGAACATGGCTGCCTCGCGCTGCGGCGCCAGAGGATCCAGATCGTCCCGAGGTGTCATGCTCAAGTTCATCATCGGCGAAAAAAGTTAGTATAAACAGGGAAGGCGGTCGAAGCAAGGGGTTTAATGCTAGTTCGCCGTTCAGGTATTACTGGGCTCAAGTCCAATTTTATCAGAGAGCCTGGAATACGCCAAGAAAGGGCGGGTTACTTCTTCACCGGAGCCGGCGGGGGCCTTGGCCTGGGCGGCGCGGGGAGCTGAAGGTGGTTTTGCGCCGGGCTTGAACTTAGCCTCGCGCACGGGCGATGGCTTGCCGTCCGGGGCGGTAACAGTCCATAGGACTTTGCAGCTTTTCCTTCAGCTTGCTTACATCGTCTCGCCCGATGTCGAGATTCTCGGTGTTGCCGCTTGGTCCGGCGCCGCTTTGGCTGCGCTCTTCTTCGCCTCGGCACTGGAACTCAGAAACCACAGCACAATGAACAGGGCCATCATGGCGGTAACCAAGTCGGCGTAGGCCGCCTTCTGGCCAATTTCTTCGGGCGGTCCACCGATAGCGCCCATGGTGATCACTACGCCCAGAGCGGCGGCGACAATCGCCAAACCCCGGCGGCGAATCGGCTACCGTGTTCCATATCCAGCTCGATGAGCCGATCCAATTCGAATGGGGGTCTGCCCGCCGGTCATGGCCTTGCGAAGGGTGTCGCAAACGTAATCGCGCAGATGATGGTCCCAGGCTGGCCCCCGGGCGCCGGGCAACAGCCTGCCGCCGCTCTCGCAACGCATCGGCAGACCTCCGTGGCGACCCCTGATCCATTCGGCTCCCCCGACGCTGGTCCAGCAATGCTGGCTCGAAGATCGACCCATGGACCACGCGCGGTTTCGAGATGGCTTCAGCGGGGCAGTTGACGCACCAGCACCGGATAAACATCGCGCGCAAACATGGCCGCCGTCCGGGTGGCGCGGTCGTAGCCTTCGGCGTTGGCGGATGTGCTTTCCACCACAATGCGCACCAATGCGGTATCGGTTCGTCTGTATCGAACAGCGTCGGCGACAATCCAGAGTTTGGAGGCCCACTCGCCGGCCAGGGCGTGGTGCGCGGTCTGATACCAATACAAAACCACGGCCCGCTCACCTCGATTGGCAACCACGTATCGATTCACCGGCACCACGCCGGCAGCAGTGGCAATGCCGATTTCGCCCGTGGATTCGGGCGTCCAACCAGAGGCGGGCAAGCACACTTTGGGCGAGTGGGGCTGGCTGGCTCCGGCCCGCTGGGACCCGAACCACGCCACCAGGAATCCAACCGGCTCTTGCGCGCGATTCACATAACTCCGGCTCAAGAGCCGGTCGGCGCGCAGGGTATTCGCCACATCCGGGTCAATGGGGTCCTCGCGCAATTCGGTCCAGCCGCTCCAGGCCGCCGGGAATTGCGAGAGCGCCGGTGGCGCGGGCGGATGCTCGGACCCCGCCATCCAGTAAACCAGCAGTCCCTGTCCGGCCAAGAACACAGGAACCAAGTACCTTGTCCACTCGGGCATGACGAACCTCAGTATACCGAGACCATAACCGAGCCCCGGCTTGTCAGGCGGTGTCGAAAGTCCGAAAAGACTGCAAATTCCCGCGACCCGGGCTTTCACCGGATAGAAAAGCAGCCGTATGCGGCGCAAGACGATAGGGCGGTCGCGCAGGTTCCTGATTCCAGGCGCGACCATTCGGAAGCCGGTTTCGACACAGACTGTCAGTTTAGAGCACGATTCGACCCACCTGCTCGTACAATTGGACGAATTGCGGGATGGAAAGCTGCTCGGCGCGCTGGGCGGTTTCGGGGACGGAAGCCAGCAACGCACGGTCGTAGCTTCCCAACAAATTGTTGCGAATTGTTTTTCGCTTGTGGCGGAAGCAGAGACCCACGAAACCCAGGAAAGCTTTGCGGTCCAGGGCGGGGAACTCGGGCTGCGGCCGGGGAGTCAAGAGCACCACGGCCGAGTCCACTTTGGGCGGCGGACGAAACGCGCCGGCGGGCACGGTGAAAAGCAACTCGGGGGCGCTCAAAAGCTGGGTCTGCACGGTCAAGTAGCCGTAATCGCGCGAGCCGGGGCGCGCCGTCAATCGCTCGGCAACTTCTTTTTGCAGCAGAAATACCGCGCGATGCAACTGCGCGCCCAGCAGGAGCGTTTTCTCCAGAATGGGCGAAGTGATGTAATACGGGAGATTTCCGGCCACCGTCACAGCTCCCCACTGCGTGAGGTCGGCCTTCAGAACGTCACACTCGACCAGCGTAAGCCGGGGCTCATCGCGAAACTCGGCGCGCAGGTATTGCACCAGCACCGGATCGATTTCGATGGCGATGACGCGGTCCGCACACTCCAGAAGAAGCGAGGTCAGCGCTCCGCGCCCGGGCCCTATCTCGACGACTGTGCAGTGGTTTTCCGGTTCAGTTGGCGGAGCGCGCCGCACCCTTTGCGCATCTTCTGAAGTATCCGCGCAAAACGGAGTGCGGCGCGAACCAGGTCCTAGTTCAGTTGGCGGTGCGCGCCGCACCCTTTGCGCTTCTGGGCACACCGCCTCGGCGATTTGCTCCAGAATGGATTGCCGCATCAGAAAATGCTGTCCGAGGCGCCGTCCCAAGCGACTATCTTGGCACGGATGTTGGCACGCTGAAAATCGATGAAAACATTGCTCGGGTTTCTAAGGAACACGCGCAAAACGCAGCGCGGCGCGAACCTGTTCCTAATCCGCCCGGCGGTGCGCGCCGCACCCTTTGCGCTTCTGAGCGCCTCTTTGCTCTTCTACTGGCCCGTTTTGGCCCAGGAAAGGGGCGGCGGCGCTCACGGAGGAGTGAAGGGCGTTGGCGGCGGGCATATACCTTCGCGCGGTCCGGCTCCGGCGCGCGCTCCGAGCGCACCCGCGCCGGCCGAACATCCAACATTTGCCGACAAGCCGGGGCACCCCGAAGCTCCGCGCGTTCACGCGAAAGGCGATGAGTGGGTGGGGCACGATAGCGGCCCGAACTACCCGCATTATCACCTGGATTGTCCTTTTGAGCACGGGCATTTCACGGGCGGCTTTGGCAAAGGCCATGTGTGGAGGCTGGCGGGCGGCGGTCCCAGCCGGTCCTGGTTTGGAGGATTTTATTTCAGGGTTGCGCCGTACGACATCGCTACTGGCGACTGGCTATGGGATAGCGATCAGATCGTAATTTATGAAGATCCGGATCACGTGGGCTGGCACCTGGCGTATAACGCGCGGCTCGGCACGTATGTTCACGTGGAGTATTTGGGGAACGGATAACAGCCGGGGAAGACCACTCCCTTCGTCCCGTGGCGTGCATCGTTATCCCGGCGCACGTTATCCCCGTGCACGATACAAGCTCCGTATCCTGATGTTATGACGAATCCATTCCGCTACTATCTGCGGGTCCGCTACGGGGACTGCGACGCCCAGCGCGTGGTCTTCAATCCGCGCTGGGCCGACTACGTCGACATCGGGAGCATCGAATTCTTTCACGCACTCGGATTTGGCGAAGCGCTGGCGAGCGGCGCCTTCGACTATCAACTGGTCAAGTTGACCATCGAATGGAAAGCGCCGGCCCGTTTCGATCAAGTAATCGAACTATCCATCTACACCACGCGTCTCGGCAACACGTCGTTCACGGTGGTCACGGAATTCCGCATTGCCGGACGGGAGCCGGTTATCTGCAAGGCAGAGACGGTCTACGTAAACGTCGATTCCAAGACGCTCACGAAGTTGCCGCTGTCCCCTGACGTCCGCGCCGCTTTGGGGTCGGGTGCGCCCGGAAAGGCAGTGGATCACGCGAATCGGGCCGCGTCAACCGCGGCATCTTGACGTCTTGCGTGGTGGCGACGCTGCTTGGCCCCAGGTGAAATCATTTTTGGCCTCGCGAGCCTTTCAAGAAATCACTCTTTCTTCCGATGCCAGCAGCCACTCGCCGAGATCATGCTGGAATCATCATGGCAACCGAACTTGTAAATCTCTCGAATGAATTAGCCGAAACCGTGGAGCGCGCCGCCGCCAGCATCGTGGCCGTTCACGCCCGGCGCGGCATTGGATCCAGCGGGATGGTCTGGCGCGACAATCTGATCCTGACCTCCAGTGAAGGTGTTCGCGCGGAGGAGGGCATCCGAATCACACTTCCGGACGGACGCGTCATCGCCGGCCGGCTGCGTGGACGCGATTCCGGCACCGATCTCGCCCTCCTGGAAGCGGACGTAAGCGGTCTTCGTCCGCTCGAATTTGCGGCCGATATCGCACTCAAAGCCGGCCAACTGGCGCTGGCCGTGGGGCGCACCGCCAACACCGGACCGATCGCGTCTTTCGGCATCATCAGCGGCGTTTCCGGAGAATGGAAAACCTGGCGCGGCGGAAAGCTGGATCCTTTCGTTCGCCTCGACATCTCGGCTTATCCTACGCTCTCAGGCGGCGCAGCCCTGGACGCGAGCGGAAATCCGATTGGCGTGGTCTCCACCGGGCTCTCGCGCAGTTCGGTTTTTGCAGTCACCCGCGGCACTATCGATCGAATCGCGGGAAAATTGAGCCAGCAGGGCTATGTCAGCCGCGGTTTTCTGGGGGTTGCGTTGCAGCCGGTGGCATTGCCTCCCGAAATGAAGGAAACGCTCAAACAGGATACTGGGATTATGTTGTTGGCGGTGGAAGCGGGCGGACCAGCTGCCGCGGGAGGATTGATCCTGGGAGATGTACTGGTGGGGGGCGATGGCCAGCCGCTCGCGCAGCCCGAAGCGCTGGCGGATCTTCTGGAACGGACGCCGGCGGGGCAAGTGGTCAAATTCAAGCTGCTGAGGGCGGGCGCGTTGCTGGAGCTGGACGTGCGCATCGGAGAGCGGCCCAGCCGCGGGAGGTAACCATCGTGGGCGCCGCTTTCGGAGATGTCGTGGAAAAACTGCGCCGGTCCACGGTACAGGTGGGGCGTGGGGGATCGGGCGCGATCTGGTCGCCGGACGGCAATATCGTTACGAACGCGCACGTGGTGGATGGCGCGGGACAGGGCGGCACAGTCCCGGTGGAGCTTTGGGATGGACGCCGTTTCTCAGGCCATATCGTCCGAAGAAGCGGCCGGCGCGATCTGGCGGCGGTCCGCATCGAAGCTTCCGGGCTGCCTTCTGTCGCGGTGGGCGATTCCACCGCGCTTCGCGTGGGCGAACTGGTGATTGCCGTGGGCAATCCGTTGGGCTTCATCGGCGCGGCCAGCACCGGAACCGTGCATGGCTTCGAGAATCGCTCCTGGGTGGTCAGCCAGCTTCGATTAGCCCCAGGTAACTCCGGCGGCCCGCTGGCGAATGCGGGCGGGGAAGTGGTGGGGATCAATACCATGATCGCGGGCAGGCTTGCGTTCGCGATACCGTCCCAGGCGGTGGGCGAATTCCTGATGCCCCCGCGCGAAGCGCACGGCGTTTTGGGCGTGGTGGTCCGGCCCATTCCAATAGATTGGACGCCGCGGCAACCCGGACTCATCGTTTTGGAGGTGATTCCTCACTCGCCAGCCGAGCATGCCTCGCTGCTGCAGGGCGACGTTTTGGTGGGCGCGGGCGGCCGGCAATTCCGGTCGGTCCAGGACCTCGAGATCGCGATCCGCGCCAGCCGCGGAGGGATTCTCGATCTGCAATTTCGCCGGGGAGCGAAAGCGAACATCCGCACGGTGGCCGTCCCAATGGCCCCGGCTTCGGTGAGAGCGGCGTGATCCGTGTCGTCGTTGCGTCGCTATCGAGCGCGGTGGAGAATGCGATTCGATCCAGCGCATGCATCGAAATCGCCGGACGTATCGACGCAGACCAGTTATCCTCAGCGGAGCTCTCGGGCGATGTGTTGCTCATCGAAGCCACCGACGCGCTGGATCACGACTGGCAGGCGCTCGCCGATTTGCCAATTCCGGTTGTCCTGCTCTTGGACTCTGCCGATTCGGGGCCGATAGATTCCGCGCTGCGCTCGGGCATTCGAGGCGTCCTCTCCGGGGACGCAACTGCGCAAGAGATCGAAAGCGCACTGTACGCGGCTAACGCGGGCCTGGTGGTAACTACACCAGCAGCGCTCGCCGAGCTTCTGCCCGCCGCGCAACCATTCACCGAAGAACTGGTCGCCGAAGAACTGGCCGAGCCCTTGAGTGAACGCGAACTGCAAGTGCTGGATTTGCTGGCAGAGGGCCTCAGCAACAAACTACTCGCTCACCGGCTCAACATCTCCGAGCACACCGTCAAGACCCACGTCGCATCCATCTTTGCGAAACTCGGCGCATCCAGCCGCACAGAAGCGGTATCGAAAGCGATCCGAAGAGGCCTGGTGATGCTGTAACCGCCCTCTGACCGCAATCACCTTTTGGGCGCGGCCATCGCTTTGAATCTGCTGTTCCACATCCCGCTGCTCACCGGCGTGCTGCTCACCGCCGACACGCTGCTTCTGCTCTGGCTCACACGGCTGGGGATTCGGGTAATTGAGGCGTTCGTGCTATCGTTGATCGCGATCATCGCGGTCTGTTTCGCCATCGAAATCTTGTGGGCGGGCACGCCGATTCTCTCCGACGTCGTGCGCGGCATCGTCCCGCATTTGTCGGCGAACAACCATTCCACTAGTTCATACTCGGCGTTGGTTGCGGGTCCGCAAGCCACCGGATCCAGCGCGGTAGACGCGGTCAGCTTCGGTGCTTTATTCACGAGTTCACCTGACCTGCTCGCAGAACGATACCACACGTTTCGGGCGCGGGATCGATTCGCGATTTAGCGCCTGGTAACGGTACGGCCAAGCCCGCACGAGCTAGCTGAACCGGGCTATGATCGAAACACGACCACGATGCGAATGCAATTGCTCGAGGCTGTGGCGATGGAGGCAGGCGGCGATGGGACCGCTGTCTCTGTTGTGACGGCGCTCTAACTCGCTCACGGCGTCACCCGCGCCGACACAATCGAACGTTGCTGATCGGCGTTCCTGTTCAGCCGGTGACTGTCCCAATGGCGCTTCGCGCCGTATCGCCCTCGCCTGAGGTACCACCGCTGATGACTAGGTCCATCTTGCCGTCGCCGTTTAGATCAGCCAGTGCCGGACCCGCCGGGAACTCCCACGGTACGGTGGTGTTAACGGCAGCCTTGAAGCTGCCATAGCCGTCTCAGATCATGACGCTGATGCTGTATCCAAATGCCGCTGCAACGATGTCCGGGATACCATCTCCGGTCACATCGCCCACGGTGACTTTTCCGCCGGCAGATGGATAATCCCGGCGGGCCAAAAATTCAGGTATCGTCACGGCGGCGGAAAGGGTACTGCATAAGATCAAAGCTAGGAGCCTGTCGGAGATAGATTGCCGGCGGTGGTTCGTATTTGACTCCGCCGGGACCTTCGGATTGCCGCGGCTTAACACGAGGTGCGCGGGAGTTAGCGTTGGGGATTGAGCAAGGCGAAGGGTGCGACCGTTGAAGTCCGGATACGCTGTATTGCGGGTCCCTGCCGATGCGTCCGAATTCCTGTTGGATCAGCTCTTCGGTGTAGGGCATTGGGTCACTGGGTGAGGTTGAGCAGCGTCATAACGCCGCCGGAAGTATCTGGGACGACGATGTCAGGTATACCAGCCGTAGCAGACTGGCCGTGGAGGTTTTCCACCAGTACAGTGCCAGGTGAGGGCCCTGTCCCTATGTTGAATGGAGCGGCATATTTGGCTCCGCCTTCGCCAAGGTAAATCGCCAGCGTGTTACCCTCCAAGACGCCGACGTCTGGAATTCCATCGCCGTTTACATCCGCAGCCATATTAAAGGTGGGGCTATGGGGCGACTGGTCGAGGGTCTGGCTGAACGTAAAGCCCCCCGCGCCGTTTCCTAGGTAGATGGAGGCACCAAGGACTGGATTGTAGGCGAGCCCACCAGTGTAGGACAAAATCAAATCAAGCTTTCCATCCCCGTTCAGGTCCGCAAGGACTGGCTCATAGGAGAGCGCGCCGAAGGCCGTTGGCACCTGCGTAAAACCGCCTTGCTGGTTGTTCAGTAGCACGGTTGCATCGGCATCAACTGGAAAAGCGTTGCTGGTCAGTAGCAGATCCGTCCAGCCATCGTTGTTGATATCGCCCGCGGCGATACCGGCGAATCCCCCTTCGGGCGGATCGGCAACAGTATCCGTTGGACTCTGGAACGTACCATCACCATTTCCCAAGGCGATCAGATTACCCGAAGTTGCAAAATCCAGCTTGCCGTCGTGATTGAAATCGCCGACAGCAAGGTACCCGACGGTGTTGCAACGGTGCTTGTGAGCGTGAACGTACCGTCACCGTTGCCCAGGTAGGCGACGACCGTTCCACTCACGGGTACGAGCAGATCGGGCTTGCCATCGCCATTTATGTCGCCTGTGACCAGGCAGTCCGCTCCCGCCAGGGCGATGTTGGTTCCGGCTGTGAAGGGTGTTAGATATTTTCCCGTTCCGAGCAGAATGGATATACCGGAGGGCGTATTGACGGCCAAATCGGGCTTGCCAACGCCGTTGAAATCGGCGGCTACGCCACAGCCCGCGCCTCCTATGACGCTGGTCCAGATGCCATCTTCGTATAGGCCCTTGCTCTCACTGAGCAGTACGGAAATACCGAAACCATCGGTCACGATGTCTGTCAATCCATCGCTCCGTAGGTCGGCCAGAACGAGGCTGGTCGCGCCGGGACCAAGTTCCCCCTCAATCGGATAATAGAAAGGTTTGCTAAATTTGCCTCCACCTTCGCCAAAAAGGATATTGACATGGGCCGTGACGATATCGGGGATGCCATCGCCGTTCACGTCCCCGATCGCAACTCCAGCCACCAGAGATGCCATATCGGCCGTGTAGGGTCCCGAGAACTTTCCAGAGCCGTTTCCAAAATAGAGGTACAACTCCGTTTCGGAGGACAAGACGATGCCCGTTGGTCCGCCCTTGGTCAGACTCCCAACAGCCAGGCCAGACGCGTCGCCAGGCTGGGTAAAGGTCAACGGCGACTGGAAAGTGCCGTTGCCATTGCCGAACAGGACGATAAACCCGCCACCTTGTAAGGTCACCACCAAGTCCAGGTTGCTGTCTCCGTTTAGTTCGGCGGACGCCACCAGAATCTGGCCGCCTGACAGCGAGACGGTCAACACGCCCGGATTAAACACGCCGCCACCCTGACCGGTGAACAACCAGACGCCGCCGTTGCCGACCGCGATTACATCGGGAATCCCGTCGTCATTGAAGTCCCCAATGGTCACCCCTCGCATCGTGTTGCCGGAGCCAGCCTGGTAAAAGGTTCCAGATGAAAAAGTGCCATCGCCTTTGCCGATGCACACCGCGATCCCCGCCGTGACTTCGTTAAACTCTCCGCCCGATAGAACCAGGTCTGCGATGCCGTCACCGTTTAAGTCCTGTGCTGCGAAACCATAGGAGCTGTAGAGTATCGTTTTCGTGTTGGGGGCAGAGCTAAACGTGCCCTTGCCGTTGCCGAGGAGGACCTGAATATTCCCCATGCCGTCGGCCATCACATCCGGGATTCCGTCCCCATTGGCGTCCGCGATCTGCAGAGGAGCTCCGGCGGCGACCTGGTAATCCCGGCGCGCGTAGAACGTGGGCATCGTCGGAGTGGCTGCGCGGGCGGCAATCGCGGACGCCGCGAGATCCAGGGCCAGAAATGCGGCCACTTTAAGCGTTCGGTTCATTCGTCACCTTGTGCCCGCGCGCGCCGCGGAAGGCGGTTGCTCCTTCGGACCGGGGTCCGAGCCTGGGGAAGCCTCCCATCTATGGCCGATTCCGATACAGTGAAGCGATTGGTCCGCAACGTGGAGGCGACCTATGAACACGGTGTGCTGCGCCCGTTGGAACCCCTCCCATTGGCTGAATCCCAACGCGTTGAGGATTGCCATCTCCGACCTTCCTCGCGGCCGCAGCCAGCGGGATTTTGCGATTGTGGAGCGGGCGCGGGCCGAGCTCGCGGCGGTGGAAACTGTTCCGGCCATCGAGGAGGTTCGTGCCGCTCTGCCAGCCATTCCAGGATCGCTCTCGAAAGACGTGATTGCGGAACGCGGGGACTATTGATTGGCGAAGTCCTTCCTGGACACCAGCGCAGCCGTCAAATACTACCATATGGAGGCCGGGTCGCCGAAGGTCGTTCCGGAGTACTGGAGCCAGGCACCGTGGGCATGCACCGCGCTCGATTGCTGCTGGATATCGCCGCCGGCGACATCGAAGTTTATGGCATTACTGAGTGCCGGCCGGCGTCTGCGCGCTGACATACCCGCTGATGGGTGATCCGCGTAATATCGAGAGGAATTGCTCGCACATGGAAGGAGCGTCCGATAGAGCCAATTGCGGGCATATTGACGTCGGAACCGGCTCCCTTACGGTCGCGGCTCTGTAACGCGCGGAAACTAATGAGCCGCGCTTGGGCGAGCGGTTTGGCAACCGCGCGCAAGCGATGGGCGCATCTTAGGACGAGGTCTCGGCGTTGAAGTTATGCGCGGTATCGAAAATTTGGGCGCTCAATTGGTTCTGGGCCTGGTTGGTGGCCGAAGCGGAGACGCCATTTTGCGATTGCCGGTAGATCTGGGAAATCTGCGAATAGAACTGTGAGGCTTGGCTGCTGGTAAGGTGGCCGTCATTCTCCTGGGTGGCAACGCGGCCAGCCTGAACGAAGGTTCGTTCCTCAGCGGTGGTGACCGTAGGATTGGTAGGGATGGTTGCGCCGTTGTGTCCATCGCCATAAATGGCCTGGCTGAGTTGGCTCTGCAACTGCGCAACGCTCGCTCCACCGGTCTGAATGGTTTGATTGAGGTCCTCGAACTGCGAACCTAATTGCTGACCCTGAGTGCTGGTTAGCCGGCCATCAGCGACGCCCAGGGCAATGCGGCCGGCGAGGCTCAACTCCACCGCGTCCTGGACGGCCGGAGACTCAGTGTCGGAGGTGGAAGAGGATTGGTTTGGCAAAGTGGTAACAGACGGAGTGTAGGGGACAGAAATCACTGGATTGATGGTGCTCATTCGCAATTCCTTTCTCCGTTGCATATCGGCACTTTCGTGCCCGTATTTACGGAATTTTAAGCGATTGAAACGGCACGCCGAAATAATTGCGCCGGCGTCAAATTCCCGGCGAAACCGCCATGTTCTCGCCACTTTGGAGCGCACCGGCGCTGAAAAAAACGTATGCTCCGCAGCCTGCTCTAAACAGCCTGTGTTTAGGGTGCGAAAAGACCGCTTGCTCACGCGCGCGGCTCAGTAGATTGCGCGCGTTACAGAGCCTCGACCGTTAAGGGAGCCGGTTTTGAAGGAGTGCGTGCGCGCCGCACCCTTTGCGCTTTAGTGCAACGCCAACTTCTGCACCCGCAGATTGCCGATCTCGCCCACGTAGAGCGTATTTTCCTCGCGGCAGTCGATGGCATTGACCGTTCCGAACTCCTTCGGCAACTTCCCCGCCCTGCCGAATTTGCCGGTCATGGTTCCGTCCAGGCGCATTTTGTAAATTTCGCCGTCGCGGTCGATGTCTTCCGGCGGATTCGAATTCGAGACATAAACGAACGGATTCGAACCCTTGGTGATGCAAAGCGCCTGCGCGTTTCCGACGTTGGTGAAGGCCGTTTTGAAGTTGCCGTCGTTGTCAAAAACCTGGACGCGCTTGTTTCCGCCGTCCGCGGCGTAAACATTGCCCTGCGCATCCACGGCGATGCTGCGGACGTTGGCGAATTCCCCGTTCGCAGTTCCTTTCTTGCCCCAGGACTTGATGAACTTGCCCTCTTTGTCGAACTTGGCAATGCGCGCATTGCCTAAACCGTCGGCGACGAAAATGTTTCCGGCCGCGTCCCAAGCCACATCGGTGGGACGTTCAAAAAGATCGCTGGGCTGTCCGGCTCCGTCTCCGGTCAGCGGACGGGCCGGAACCGGAACGGATTCCGCTTTTCGCCCGAGCAGCATGGCGACGCGTCCCTGCGGATCGAATTTGATGACCATGTTGGTCATCTGATCCACCACCCAGATGTTGTCGGCTGGATCGACGCGTACCTGGGCGGCGAACATGAACCCGTAGGAATCCTTGCCGATTTCGCGCACGAACTTTCCGTTGCGGTCGAACTGAAACAGCCGCGAACCGCCATGCGCGAAAGGACGCGCGGTGCCGATGCTGACGGTGGGATGGCCGGTCCGGGTGTAGACGAAAATATCGCCGCGCGAATTGGTGGCCACGCCGCCCACTTCGCCGAGATAAAGTCCGGCGGGAAGCTGGAGAGCGTTGGGCTTGGAATCGAATTGAATTTCGGGTACTTGGGCGTTGGCCGAAACGGCCGCCATCCAGGCCACCGTCAGCAGAGCTTGAATTGGAAGTTTCATGCTTGTTCTCCTGGTTCGCATCGCATCCCTACCGCGCGCCGCTCTCGCCGGGGCTGGGCTGGAGAATGAGCTTCTGCACTCGCCAGGACTCGATTTCGCCCACGATGATCTGGTTTGGATTGCGGCAATCCAGCATGTGCGCCACCTGGAATCCAGGGGGCAGTTTGCCGGCGTGGCCGAACTTGCCGAGGACGGTGCCGTCCAGTTCCATCTTGTAGATTTCGCCGGTGGTGGCCCAGGTTCCCGGCATGTTGCCGTTGGGGTTGGAATTCGACAGGAACGCGTATTGGTGCGGCCCCGGCGAGATGCAGAGCGTCCAGCCGACGCCCAGGTTGGTAAATTCGCGCAGCGGCTTGAGGTTATTGTCGAGCTCCTGATAGCGGAAGTTGGAGCGGTCGGCGACCCAGACGTGTCCCTTGTCGTCTACCTGCAAGCCGTGCGGCAGATTGAATTCGCCCAAAGCGGTGCCGGCCTTTTCGCTGCCGGACTGCGCCAGGAAGCGGCCGTCCTTGTCGTATTTCACGACGCGGTTGTTGCAGTAGCCGTCGGAAATAAAGATGTTGCCCTGCGGATCCCAGCCGACATCGGTGGGCCGGCAGAAAATATATTTCTGCGCGGGAGGGTTCGCACCGGGCGGGGCTAGTTGTACGCCGACGACGGCGGGCGGCCTGCGGCCGAGCACCATCAGCACTTTTCCATCGGGGCTGAACTTGGTGACCATGTTGGTGCCCTCGTCAACGGTCCAGATGTTGTCGTCCTTGTCGACGCGCACCGAATGCGCGAATTCGAAGCCGTAGTAGCCGCTGCCGATTTCCTTGAGGAAATTGCCGGCTTGATCGAATTCAAACAGGCGCGTAGTGGCGCTGCGGTGATAGACGAAGATGTGGCCCTTGGAGTTGGTGGCGACCGCGAGCGATTCGCCCAGATATACGCCGGGCGGAAGTTTCAAGAAGTTTGGCGCCGATGTGAATGGAATGTCGCGCACATTTTCGATGGTTGCCTTGCGCTGCGCCGGCAGAGGCGCGACGGCCAGCATTGCCAGAAGGACTGACGAAGTCAGGGTCTGTTTCATAATAGTCTCCTGAAAGCTTCAAATACGAATATCTATTCTATTTGAAACGGAGGAGACCGGGGAGCCATGCGGTCCGCGGCTCGCCTGGCAGGCTGCGTCGGAAGTTCGAGAGGACCGCTTGCTTACGCGCGCGGCTCGGTAGATTCCGCGCGTTACGGACGCCCCATGGCGGCGCAAGGCGATAAGACGAAGACGGCGACGGCGAAATTGAACGCGCGGCGCGGTTACGGACGCCCCATGGCGGCGCAAGGCGATAAGACGAAGACGGCGACGGCGAAATTGAACGCGCGGCGCGGTTACGGACGCCCCATGGCGGCGCAAAGCGATAAGACGAAGACGGCGACGGCGAAATTGAACGCGCGGCGCGGTTACGGACGCCCCGTGGCGGCGCAAAGCGATAAGACTGTCGCGGGAGCTGGTTTCGACACGGCTGCCAGGCTAGGCGGGCTGGCCGGCGCCGGATGCCTTCCGCTGCGGTTCGAAGCTTCCCGCTTCACGCGGGATGGGCGGCTGCATCTCGAAAAGGACGTTTCGGATGCGCCACGAGTCGTTGAGACGCTGAAGGAGTTGGGAGAAGCGTTCCACACGGTCTTTTGAAAAAACGAAGCCATGATCGGAAGGCTCCCAGGGAATTTCCTTTTGTTTGTGGAGTTCCAGGATGGCGGCGGCGTCTTTGAGGTCGCGACGCTCGCGCTCGGCGCGGCTGGCCTGGATCGCGCGGAGCGTCTCGAGGGCTTTTTGGAACTGGCGGGAAAGGCGCTGGCTCTGGATGGTGAGGTTGGCGATGAGGCGATGGGCATCGACGATATCAAAGGTGATCTCCCGATCGAGCGGGACGGGAGCGGCGGCGCGCGCGTGCACTTCAGCTTCCAGCAGCGGGATGCGGTTGAGGCGCCAGGAGGTGTCGGCAAGCTCCAAAACGAGCTGCGATTCGGTGGGAGTGGCGGGCTGGTATTCGTCGAAGAAGCGGCGGCGATGTTCTTCATAGGCGGCCTGGTCTTCGGAGGGGAGGACGGCGGACGCGGCCGTCAACCCGTGGCGCAAGGCGTTGAGCGACGAACGCTGCTTGCCGGCTGCGGTGCGAGGACCGGTGGAGTGTTGGGAGTTGGCGCGATTGGCGGCGGCCCGATTATTGAGGGGCGGCCGATGGATGGAGTCGGTTGGCGCGGGAGACGGGATGGTTGTGGCTGACATATGGACCTCGCCATTGGAATAGCACGCGGCCTGGGCGGTGGGCGGCGGGTTTTGTGGAGGTTGTTGGAAGGGGGCGGGATTTAGTGGGAGGAGGCGGGTGACTGCTTAAGGTTTGCTCAGCCGGGCGGTGAACTAAACCGCAGGCGAGGCCCCGGTTATGGGGATTGTTGGCCGGGTCTGGGGCGTGGATCGGGCAAGGGCGCATTCGGGTGGCGCTGTAG